>JAESGB010000123.1_pt1 | contig 43702 bp, 35 predicted proteins | sample 9266211 | NCBI WGS metagenome assembly JAESGB01 (sample SAMN14514844, study PRJNA621659) | algae metagenome | isolation source: Goleter apudmare HA4340-LM2 and co-occurring heterotrophs from cave wall... | place: USA: Maniniholo cave, Kauai, Hawaii | collected 2009-07-28 | reverse complement strand
AATGGCTTCACTTAAATCTGCTTCCAGTAGGATCTTAAGGCAACAATATAAGTCAGAAATAGGTAAGTTTTACTGGGGTGAAAAAGTTAAACTATGGCATGACTCTAAATGCGTAGTTTCATGTGGCAGAGCGCCACTAGAAATAGTCAAAGATTATATTAAAGAACAATCAGGTGGGAAAGAATGATTGTTTACTGCGCTCCGCTCCGCAGACCTCTATCCATCCCCACCGTGTAGACGGATGGGGTTTTCCGCGAATTTAGATAAAGACAGGAGACAGAAAAAACAAAGTAATATTTTCTGAAAGTTATTAGTTAAGCAAGTATGGGGATAGAGAAATTGGGATAATATTGCTCAAGAAGCATCTACTAGTCTGTCAATTTTGTTTTGAGGGATTTTTGGTAGTGTGAGCGTCTCGCTCACGCGGGCAAGATGCTACAGTCCATCATTTTTATCTTGACAGACTACTACTATTACCTCTGGTTAAAAAGGAAGCAAGTGAGTTAGTAGTCAGAGTAACGAGGCATTTGAATTTCATTCAATGTTGCTTATGCCCTTGCCATTGCTATTTGTCGGCAAGACTTGGAGTAACGGCGGCACATATTAGCGCAAGCCTTCATTTGTGCATCATCACCAAAGCGAAGCTCCTTTGGAGCAGCAATCTTGAGCGCAGCGTTCACAGACTTCTGCACAATCATCTGTACCTCACAGACTTGCAATCTACTGTAATTACAATTTTTTGCCGTGAAGTAAAAATATTAACCCTAGGTACTTTATATTATTCCTACAGGAATTATACGAGGCAGGGAATTTTCTCTTCCCGCCACTTAGTCAACGCCTGACAATCAAAACGCTTTTTGCTTTGGGAATCTCAGTAACCTACTTTTAGGAACGATATCTACTCTTATGCCTTGTTCTGCTACCCTAACCCAATTGGTTGAAGTTCTTTTAGCCCAGCCTGTAGACTTATCTGCATCTGCTTTAATGAAATTGAGCAGTGGTATACAAACAGATACCCGTATGCTTCAGCCGGGTGAGGTGTTTGTGGCTTTGCGGGGTGAAAATTTTGATGGCCATGAGTTCGTACCGGCAGCGATCGCTCAGGGTGCATTGGCAGCTATTGTTGATTTTGACTACGAAAATCCAGGATTGCCAGTACTGCAAGTCAAAAATACTCTAGAGGCGTATCAAAAAATTGGCAGATGGTGGCGCGATCGCTTTAATATCCCAGTGATTGGGGTGACAGGTTCTGTCGGTAAAACCACCACAAAGGAACTGATCGCCGCAGTTTTGGCAACCCAAGGACAAGTCCACAAGACTTATGGCAATTACAATAACGAAATTGGTGTCCCTAAAACCCTGATAGAACTGCATACAGAACATGAATACGCCGTGATTGAAATGGCAATGCGGGGTAGGGGACAAATTGCCGAACTAACGCAGATAGCCCGTCCTACCATTGCTGTGATTACCAATGTGGGCACAGCCCATATTGAGTTACTCGGTTCTGAAGAGGCGATCGCCGAGGCAAAATGTGAGTTACTGGCCGAAATGCCCCAAGATAGTGTCGCCATCCTCAACCACGACAATCCCTTATTAATCTCCACGGCGGCAAAAGTTTGGCAAGGACAAGTAATCACCTATGGCTTATCAGGCGGGGATATTTCAGGGCGTTTGCTGGATAACGAAACTATAGAAGTAGGAGGCATGAGCCTACCTTTACCCCTGCCTGGGCGTCATAATGCGACTAATTTCTTAGCAGCCTTGGCAGTAGCTAGAGTACTAGGAATTGATTGGGCATCCCTGCAAGCTGGTGTCACAGTCAATATGCCCACAGGGCGATCGCAGCGATTTACTTTGCCCAACGATGTGGTAATCTTAGACGAAACTTATAATGCTGCACCAGAAGCTATGTTAGCAGCATTACAATTATTGGCAGACACCCCTGGAAAACGTAAAATAGCCGTTTTGGGTGCAATGAAAGAATTGGGAGCGCGATCGCCAGACTTACACCAGCGAGTCGGAGAAACAGCCCGCCAGCTGCAATTAGATGCTTTATTCGTGTTGGTGGATGGAAAAGATGCTGAAGCGATCGCTCAAAGTGCTGATGGTATACTCTCCGAATGTTTCACCACCCATGCCGAGTTAGTTACTAGATTGAAAACATTTGTGCAATCAGGCGATCGTTTATTGTTCAAAGCAGCCCATTCCGTAGGACTAGATCGAGTTGTCAATCAGTTTCGTGCAGAATTTTCTAGCTGAACTGAGAAAATTTCAGAAATTACCATGATCAGGGTGTAGCTTACCTCTATGTCAGTCATCCAATCAGGCAAATTGTTGCTCGTAAATCTGTTATTTTCAACAAATTTGAGCAAATCTACCCGCATCTATCTTTTTCTATCAGCATTCTATTTAGCTACGCATCCTTGGGTGAAGACGCGATTCATCGCGTCTTCAGATGTTCTATTTGTTGCATTCTTTTTTCAAATTGGTATTACCTGATTTTCTATTCCCCTACATAATAAAAAAAAGTCCGCTTTCGCGGACTTGTGGACATTGGATAAGGTTAAGTTGTCACCAAGAGCGCCTACAAGTTGTTAGATGCTATGTTTATTCTTCAAGATTCAACTAAAAAAATCAAGTCTTTTAAATCAACTATATAGACATAAATATAGGCTTTAAGTCTCTTATTTTTTGATCAATCCTACTTCAGCAGGAAGCATCATAATTAAAAAAATCCATCCCTAAAACTCTTACTCTCTGCGCCTCTGCGTGAAAAAAAATTCATACTTTCACAATGAAGATGATCACTTACTTGGCTTGACAAAGGTCTTCTGGTAATCGCTGAATTACCCGTTGAAAAACAGATGGATCATCTAATTCTTGAGACAGAATTAATGCCCCTTGAATCATGATCACCGTATATTCCCCTCGATAATGGGCGAGTTTCTCATTCATCCCGGCTGCGATTAAAACATCAGCGATCGCATCAATCCAGGTTTGCAGAAGTGCTTTAACTTGATCATGAAACACATCACGCGCCGAACCCAGCAACAAAATAGCAAACAGACATCACATGACGGCAACTTCAGCAATCGGCTCACAAGTATGGACTAATGGTAATAATGGACCTAATTGTTCTTGCCCATTCACCGCCAACTCGCTATGACACAAATACACTTTTTCCGATACACGGGAAAGTAAATCTACTAAAATCTTTCGTAGTCGTTGTTCTTCTGCTAATCTCTCATCTTCTGCTGTCCAAGGCGTACCCAACCTATCTTGCAAAAATAACGGCGCACCAAATAGAGTAGCTGCACCACCTTTTGCCCATAACGGCGAACCAGCATCTAGCCAGAAATGTCGGCGATGAGATCTTCTACTAGCACGATATTGAAAGATGGTGGCTAAGGTGACAGCTTTTTTGGTAGTACCAATGCGATTTAAAGGATACGGGTTGGCGGTAATAGTCCCACGCCGCAGCAGTTGGATAAAGTCCACCAGAGTAGCTTCCGCATTACTCTGTTCTGAGTCGAGAGATGGAGAAGTTTGACGCAGCCTGGTATTAATTTCCCAATAATGTTGGGCGGTTTCTAGCAATTCTCGCAGTACTGCTAGTTCTTCATAAGGAGGGTTGTAATCTTTACAAAGAAAGTGTTGTATTGCTAGATACAACAGGGAAATTGGACTAGGAATCAGACGCTGTGCTTGTTGCGATCGCTGTTTTTCTAGCCACTGTAATATCTCACTGTAAGCTGTAGTGGCAGCATAACCGATTCTATCCCAGCGCTCGAATGTTGTTACTGGTAGTAAATTAGGGCGATCGGGATGAGGTTCAAAGCAGTAATCGGCGATTAAGCCGGCGCGGACTGGATCAATCTCAGTACTGAGTTCTGAAGGGAGATCTAGTGCTTTTTGTTTCTTGCCCAACACCACCAACATTTCTGCCACCGCATCCCGATCTACCAAGCGTCCCAAACCCGGATAGACTAAAGCCAGCATGGTAAGTAAGGCGCGGATGACGGGTGAACTAATTAAGGGGCGTTGGTCGTTGAGTGGTTCTACCTGAATGTTTTGTTTATTGAGGATTTCTATGAGAGTATAACGGGCGATCGCATCCAAACCAGGGGCAATTACTGCCACTTCTTCTGCTTCTACTTCCCCAGATTTGATCATATCTACAATCACTTCTGCTGTTTGTCGCAACAGTTGGGCACGGGAGGTAGTTTGAATTGATCGTACCGTTTCTGGTAAATTGAAAATTGCCATCGGTTCTCTGACTAATTCCTCCATTGGCGTTGCTAGGCTATGTGCCAAGGAATCTGGAAATGGTTCAGTTAAGCTTTCTACCTGACAGCGACCTCCTAGCCCTTCTAAATATTGCGGATCTGCTCCCAATCCCAACCGGATCGCACCATCAGGATTATAGCTAAACGCCCCGACTGCACCTTGATCCAAGAGAAACTCAAATAACTGACGTGCTACACCAGGATAATCATCCACATCATCTGCCAGTATTGCCTGATAACGTTTAGCTAAATGCTGCTGATAGTTACTATTAGTTAACAAATGCTGACTGTAGAGTTCCGTAATAATTCCATAAGTGAGCAATCCCCTCTCTAAACACCAATTACGCCAATCTAGCAACAAACTTGCCAAGAATTCTGGCTCTAGATTAATGGCACTCTCATCTAAACCCTTGATTAAAATTTCGGCAATCTGTTCACAAGATATGCCACCATAAGCTGATAATTGCAATAAATCTAGGATGCGACGCACCAGACGATACTCATTTATTCCCACACGACCCAAGGTTTCTGCATCCAGATGAGAACCCCAGAGTTTCGTTGCCAATTCTTGCTCAGTTTCTGGGCGTAACCTTACCGGAAATTGCGCCTTCAGATGCAACGACTCAATCAACAACGGCCAAAATAAAATTACTTCATCTTGAAAAAAACCTAATGGTGTCTTAGCGCGTACCGGATATTTACCTAATGTCTTAGTAATAATTATATTCCCTAGCTCACGACGATTATCATCATTAGCAGCTAGAATCAAAACACCTGGTTCCGTTTGACGAATGTACAAAAGCTTTCCTGTCTGCTCATTTTTCTTTTGTTGTGTTTTTTTAGTATAAAATGATTCAAAATTGGGATTTTCAACTTGCAACCAACGACAAAAATAGTCCACTAAACGAGTCGTTTTACCACTGCGACTAGCACCCACAATCCAAACAGAATCAGCAACCACAAACCATCTCCTTATAGATTTGTTAGTTTAGCTCGTGCATTAACTTAAGGTTAAGAATCACCAAAATATGCTGGATGATTGCCTACGATGAAAAACATTTATAGCCAAAAAATATACCCTTTCTTACTGGCTAGTTACCGTTGGTACTTACGAACCCCAGAACGTTCTTTAGATGAGGCTTACAAGGCAGCATTCAAGATTAAGCAAATAGAAGATGAACATTTTAATGGTAACAAAATAGACTCTAGTTCAACAGTTTACAGCAGTAATGTCCTTGATTATTTTAAATCAGACCTCAAAAAACAATTAAAAATTGCTCAAATGCGGCTAACAGAGTTTAAAGCTAGCCGTTGGTTTTCCAATGAATCTTATCAAAGATCTGCTAATAAAGCAGGCATAGAATATCCCAGCCCTACTGAAACATTAGAAAAGCTAAAATTTATTGATCAAGTTATATCAAAATATATTGACGCGGATTTTGAGACATCTGTCCCAGTGTTAGTTGATCATCCTCCAACTGTACAAGCCAATTCAGAAAGCACTCAAACCTTAACACCAAAGTTACCCAAGAAAAACTCTATTCAAAAAACTAAGGGCAAAGCTGACACCACAGGAATATTACCCAGGTCTATTTTAAGCACTATCACTCGTCTACAAGTTGAATTAGACCCCAATTCTGAACAAGATGTTGTTAAAAATTTCCGGCTGGCTCAAAAAAGAACTATTATCTCTATCAGGTTTGTATTACTTTTAATTATTGTACCTCTACTCACACATCAGCTAACAAAAACATTAATAGTAACCCCTATACTTGAACGGTTTAAAACAACCGATACAGAGCAAATATTTCTGAATGAGGAGATGGAAGAAGCCGCCCTTGGAGAAATGCAGAGGTTTGAAGAAAGAGTTAGATTTGAAAATTTAATTAGTAATGCTCCTCCAATTACTTCTGAAGAGATGGAATCTCAGATTAAAGATAAAGCTCTTCGGATTGCTGATGAATTTCGTCAAGAAAGCACGAATGCTATTAAAAATGTTTTTGCAGATATTTGCTCTGTAATTGCATTTATTTGGCTCTTGGTTGTGAGCAAAACTTCTATCATTGTACTCAAAGATTTTATCGATAATATTATTTATGGTTTAAGTGACAGCGCTAAGGCATTTATTATCATTCTGTTTACAGATGTATTTGTAGGTTTCCACTCTCCTCACGGCTGGGAAATAGTTCTAGAAGGTATATCGCGTCATTGGGGATTACCAGCAAATAGAGATTTTATCTTCTTATTTATTGCCACATTTCCAGTGATTTTAGATACAATTTTCAAATATTGGATTTTCCGTTATTTAAATCGCATTTCACCTTCCGCAGTTGCCACATATCGTAATATGAATGAATAGGGCATTGGGCATGGTAAATTAACAGATACCAAACGACAAATAACAAATGACAAACCCAGCAATTATCTCAATTAGTGTACCTGTATTTTTATTGATTTTTCTGGGTCAGATACAATCCTTGGGAAATGCAAAACTAAGTCAGCCAGAATGTCAATTAAAAAAGTGGAATATACCAGCATTTTTGATTGCTAAAAATCAAATCACATCTTCTACTAAAACCAAAGCAGCATCGGTACTACTCCCAAGAATACCCGTTACTTGTTGCCAAGATGATGGCTCTTGTCTAGACGAAGTTATCTATAAGAATGAAAATGGTAAACCATCAGATAAGAAAGCACTTTTGACAGCTATAGATCGCAGTCTACAATACCTGAAAACTGCTAGGGCTGAGAATGCTTATAAAGCATATCAAATTCCAGAAATCACACGCGATCGCGTGCTGAAAAGTTTAACCAGATTCCGCCAGTTGTTAATCACAACTAATTCACCAACTGAACTACATGCAGCCATAGAGCGTGAATTTGTCTTATACCAGTCAATTGGTAAAGACAGCAAAGGCTCAGTTTTGTTCACCGCCTACTATGAACCTTTTTATAGCGCTAGTCGGGTTCCTACACCTAAATATCGTTATCCAGCTTACCGATTACCACCAAATTTAAAATCCTGGACTAAGCCTCATCCCACACGGCTAGAACTAGAAGGAGCCGATGGTTTACAAGGCGCAAAAGGTAAGCTAAGGGGATTAGAATTATTCTGGTTTAGCGATCGCCTGGAACCCTACATGATTCAAATTCAAGGTTCTGCCAGGTTAAAACTCACCGATGGTACTGAAACTACAATTGGTTATGCCGGGAATACTGCTTATAACTATAAAAGTATTGGACGAGAATTAGCGAATGATGGCATCTTCTCTGTGGAAGATATAACTATGCCTGTCATCCTCGACTACTTCCAAAAGTATCCCCAAAAATTAAATGTTTATATCCCCCGCGATCCTAGCTTTGTATTTTTTCAAGAAAATCAAGGTGCGCCAGCCCAAGGTTCTATTAACGTATCACTAACAGCAGAACGTTCAATAGCTACCGATAAATCTCTCATGCCACCTGGTGCTTTAGCTTTGATTCGCGCTCCTATCCCTTTTGTTAATTCTACAGGTGAAATGGAGCATCGGATAGTAAGTCGTTATGTCCTTGACCAAGATACAGGCGGTGCAATTAAAGGCGCAGGCAGAGTTGATTATTTTTTAGGTACTGGTAAAGTAGCAGGCGATCGCGCTGGTGTCACAGTTAGTGACGGACAATTATTTTATTTGTTACTGAAGCCATAAAATTAAATTTACCTGTTTTTTATAATAAATAGAAATCAGATTTCTTAGAGAATTTGAGTATATTAGGCTAAGTCTTTGCACAGTAGAATATTTATTTTTATCCTCGGTTATACCAATTTTAATAATGTTTGTATAGCATAAATTTTTCGTAGGGGTACAACATTGTTACACCCCTACCTGTTACATGATTTTTTAAATTTGATATTAGCTAGGAACCATAAAAACAATTTTTCGTCATCTTCTATAACTAGTTTAATTAACCATAACGAATACTTCACTTAAGAAGTATGGATATAGGAATCGTACTTGAATCTTGCTAAGTATACTGAGAAATAAGCCTTTGTATAGCAAGCTTCTAATACCAATTTAATATGAAGACGCATATAAATACCCCACCCGCGCTAACGCGCACCCTCCCCTTGCTAAGGGGAGGGTTGGGGAGGGGTAAAATTCTATGCAGCTTCACAAAGAATTGGTATAAGCAATTTGGTTTTTCATAAATCAAATATGAATCCTATAGTTTTAACTATCATCCATCAAGCAGAGGTGTGAGTAGTGATCAGGATTTTAGTTGATGCCGATTTAATCTTAGAAAGTCTGATAAATCGCCACAACTGTGTAGAAGATGTCAAGAAAATATGCTGCAATATGTTACATCCGTTAATCCAGATATATATTACTGATGTTGGTAGGCAGAAAATTTATGACTATATTAGTCGGTTACAAAATACTCATATTGCTGAAATAGTAATCAATTGGTTACAAGAGAAAATACAGATATGCTTTGTTGATCAGGGTATTCTCCAGCAAGCACGCTCATCACCCCTGAGAGATTTTGAATCTGCGGTTGAACTAGTGTGTGTCAGGACTCATCAATTAGATGCGATCGTTACCCATAAACGGGAAGATTTTACAGAAGTACCACATCAGTTTTGCGTGTGGTCAATCACAGACTTATGTACACGAGCCAATCTAGAAAGTCAGCTACAAGCAAATATATCTTGATTTCAACACAATAAGATTTGCACTCATGGTTTTATTTTTGGCTACAAGAAAATATATGGAAGCTGCACATACCCTGGAATGAACTTCTGATGATCTGAAAAAGTGTCATTCTGAATGCACCACTAAGGGATGAAAGTTGTATAGCTGAATGCAAACAAGACTTAAGTAAAGCAAGGGTTTGAGACAGATACTTAAATTTTTTTTCCTAAATAAATTATGGGTATCAAGAGTTTAAGCAAAAGTTTTTCTGGTGATTTTTAAGCGCAGGTTTTTTTTGGTGCTACGATCTACGACTATAGATTAATAGAAAAGTCCTGTACCTGTGAAAGAAAAGCCAAAACCAAGGATCGCTTTGCTTCGTGAAAAAGCAGGGCTAACCCAGCTTGAGTTGTCGCGTCTTGTGGGCGTCACTGAAAGCACTATCCAGAACTGGGAAAGCGGTAGAACTGGAACAGACCACATAGAAAGAATCATTAGGTTTTGCAAAGCTTTAAATTGCCAAGTAGAAGACCTAATTGAATACGTCAACGAGTTACCAAAAGAGTCAGTTGTACCACCCAGTTCATTAAGCGAAATTCGTGATTTATTAGGGACTGATGAGGTACTTACCTCAACCGCTAGTCCTGACACTGAAGTTGCTTCCCAGGGACAGAGAGAATAGAGGCGGAGGAGCAGGGAGCGAGGAGAGGGGGAGAAAATAGATAATAAATGATTCCCCTTACCCCATTCCCCTAATTCTTTCTATTTTGTTGCCATAGAGTATCAACAGTGACGAATTGATAGCCTTGCTGTATGAGTTGAGGAATCAAAATTTGAATTGTTGCCACAACATCTTGTCCACCACAAGCACCATCATGCAATACAATTAATGAACCATTTTTGACCTGCCTGATAACTCGCTGTACCACAGTGCTAACCCCTGGTAGTGCCCAATCTTCGGGGACAACGCTCCACATAACTGGGCGATAATTCCACTGTAGAAATAGTTCTAAAGTTTTGGGTGTAAATAAACCATTAGGCGGTCTAACATCGCGTACTTGTTCGGGTAGCAGGTTACAGGCATGATGGATGGCAACTTGGGTCTTTTCTAAGCTTTCCTTGAGTTTTATGGGGGAAAGCATGGGAAACGAGCGATGATCGTAGCCATGCAATCCAATCCAGTGTCCACGATCGCATATCTCTTTAGCAATTTCCGGCGATCGCTGGACACAAGCCCCCAACCAAAAAAAACTCGCCTGGATATTGTAACGCTCTAAAACTGCCAATACTTGGGGTGTGTATCGGGGATGAGGGCCATCATCAAATGTCAGGGCGATCTTCTGAGAATAGCGATCGCCACTCCATAAGCATTGGGGAAATGTCGGTTGGAGAATTTTGTAAACAAATGGAAATAGGGGAGCTAGTTGCATCTAAATTTCCCATCACTTAGAGGATATTTGTCAAGTCCAAGATGGTATAAAAAGTCTAAAACTCAAAATCCAAAACGGTATTACTCCTCTTGTTAATTATCATAAATTATTCATAAAAATATCACCAACTCCTTCAAGAAGTCGGTGATATGAGTGTTGTAATTTTATTAAATCAAATGGGATTGCTATCTCAAATCGATTTATTGATTAAAATCATTTAAATCACTCCATCCAAAGATATATCTAACAATATTCATTCTCAAGAAAGAGCATTTTAATCTAGATATTTCGTTAAATTGCTATTTATGTAATCAACAAGGGCTAGTTATGGCTAACAATTTGGTAGATGGTATTATTCCTTCACAGCCTCCTATTGAACCACAGTCTGATGTTTATGTACTCAAGTCGCGTTTAGAATGGGGAGAACCAGCTTTTACCATCCTAGATGTGAGCGATCGCAGAACCTATAATGAAGGACACATTATGGGAGCAATGGCAACACCAATAGATGAATTGGTGCATACAGCATCATCATCTCTGGACAAAAGCCGTGATATTTATGTTTACGGTACGACTGAAGAACAAACCACCCAAGCCGCACAATCACTGCGTTCTGCTGGATTTGAGCATGTATCTGAACTCAAAGGTGGTCTTGCTGCATGGAAAGCTATTGGTGGACCAACAGAGGGCATTATAGAATCACAAACACCTGCCGGTGCAGATGATTATAACGTTGTATCTCGGATACAAAATCATGTAGACAACTTGCAAAAATAGGTCATGAGGCATGAGGGAGCCACTGCTTTGGGAAGACAGCGCCGTGGGCGGGTTTCCCAACTTGTAGCAAGTGGCGTCATGGGGCATGGGAATAGACTGTGCCCTTACCCTTAACCCCTCGCACTGAGCGAAGCCGTACTCTTCCGGGGAAGCAAGCTACGCGTTAGTGTCTCCGTTCGCGTAGCGTCTCCGGCAGGACAAGGAGAAGGATTGACCCTTGACTTTTCAATGTTCAAATAAATCTTTGAATTGCAACAAATCTAAAGATACTATTGTTGGTAGAACTTGAAAGCATTCTTGAGCTAATTGCCAGCGTTCTTCTCGTTTGAGTATTTCGGTAAGTTTCTGCTGCACACTGAGTAAGTAGCGCACATCGTTAGCAGCATAATTGAGTTGGTTGTCAGATAAATTAGCTGCATTCCCCCAATCAGAACTTTGAGCACTTTTATCGAGTTCTATTTTTTCCAACTCTTGCACAACATCTTTTAGTCCGTGACGATTGGTATACGTGCGGGCTAATTTACTGGCTATCTTGGTGCAAAAAACCGGGTTGACTTGAATTCCTAGGTGATAACGCAAGGTGGCGATGTCAAACCGTGCAAAGTGGAAAACTTTTTGGACATTCACAGCTTCTAAAAGTCGTTTGAGGTTTGGTGCGTCGGTTTGCCCTTTAGCAATGCGAATGACAGTCACCTTCCCCTCTGAATTACACAGTTGGACGAGACACAAACGATCGCGCTGTGGCAATAATCCCATCGTTTCAGTATCGACAGCGATCGCTTCAGATTCTAAATACTGCGATAAGGCTGCATCACTAAGATCGCGATCGCTCACCTGGAAATCATCTAATGTCATGAATCACTCAATAAAAAATGCAGTGTCTACCAGACAAAAGTCCTATTAGACACTACATTATTTTTGTCCAAAAAAATCAGAAATTAAATCTACCTCGCGTGTAAAAAAATTTGTGTGAGGTAAACTTCACCCTTTTGATTGGCTGCAACACCAATCCCAGTCAGATTGTACTTGCCTTTGATATTCTGGAGATGTCCAGGGCTATTAAGCCAACCATTAACAGCTTCGGACGCCGGATTACTGTATCCCTGGTTGAAAGCGACATTTTCTGCTGCATTGTTGTAGATGATGGGGATAGCAGTTACTCGCCGTTCAAATCCTTGATGACTAAACGGGACTTTACCGTTGGCCATATTTTGACTATGAATCCTTGCCTGTTTAGAGATGTTTGCGTTGAGTTTCAACTTTTGCAGTCCCTGAGCAATGCGATACCGATTAATTTGGTCAAAAACCGATTTTTCTAAAGCAGCAGTTTTGAAAGTAGTAGATGTTGCAACCTGATTTGCATTAATCGATAACGGTTGATGATGAATCGGTTTTTTTGTAGAAGTGTGGACTGGAAAAGAAGCAGTTGTCAATTCACTGGCAAGGACAAGCGTACTTAAAGCAACGCCAAAAGCAGTCTGTCGGAACATGGAGAACTACATAACCTATAGAGTTATAAGACCTATACTCTACCTTATAGTTCCTAGAATATATACTAGGATACTATTAAGGCTTGATGAACTTAAATTTTTTTTTCATGTCATTGTCAGTAAATACAATTAATCGCCTCCAAATTTTAATACTTAAACTGGTTAGTCTTGATTGAGATGCGCGCCTTTACCGAAAAAATATGAAAATTTCATGAATCAATAAAAAGATAATGTAGTATCAACTAATTAAATGTCATAGACACTACATTATCCTAAAAAAAATTGGTATCAAAAATTTATCCGAGTTCGTAGTAAGCACTTTAATGCTTACTACAAACGATTAATGTAAGTAAGTCGGTGGGAAAAAACAAAACTAAGTTAAGAAAGATAAACAAAGCTATAGTCCTCTTCCCTCCTGCCTTGTCATAACGATAATTTTCAACACTGAGCTACTTACTAGACCATTAGATTTGAATTTGGCAGACCTAAGAAAGCACAAAAATTTGCGTTAAGTAAAATTTACCGTTACCACTCTTAGCAACGCCAATCCCTGTGAGGTTGAAATTTCCTTTGATATTGGCTAAATGCCCTGAACTTTTAAGCCAACCTTGAACTGCCTTTGTCGCAGGATCGCCATCACTGTTATATGCAACATTTTCTGCGGCAGATTTGAAGGTAATACCAGTTGCTTTAAATCGCTGATCAGCACCGTTATGACTAAATGGAACTTTACCGCTAGCCATGTTTTGACTATGAATTCTTGCCTGCTCATCGGCGGCGGAGTTACGTGTGAGAGCAGGGAGATTTAGGGAAGCTCTGTAGCTGTTAATTTGCTGTAAAACTGATGCTTCCACAGAGGCGATATCGCCGCTAGATTGTGAGCCTTGAGAGTTATTTGGTGAATCTTGAGAGTTATTTGGTGAGCCTTGAGAATTATTTGGCGAACCTTGAGAGTTATTTGGCGAACCTTGAGAATTATTTGGTGAACCTTGAGAGTTATTTGGTGAACCTTGGGGATAAGGTGAACGCCGAGGATAACTTCTACTTCTGGGATAATATCTAGCCTGGATATTATTACTCGCTACATTTTCAGACTTCGGCATAGAAGTTTGATCTGCTACAGAAACAGCATTCGCTCCACTAGTAAGAACGAAAGTTCCTAAAGCAATTCCGTAAATTGTTGTTTTGATCATTACTTATAGCCAGCTCTGTAGTTGCTGAACGTAAACGTTCAAACCATCTAAGCAGACTGTTATAAATTGAACAAATGCGATATATCTTTGTATATCTCTGCTTCCGTCAATATATGTTCAAAAATTACCAGTAACCTTGAGAATGCACAAATTTATGCAAAAAATTATGCTGTCAACCGGAAAATTTCTTCTATCTTGAGGATGATTATTTAGATTATAAACCATTATAAATAAACTATATATACCTCCTAATTTCAGGGTTTGAGTATTGATGATCTAATGGATAGAATAATAAGATTTTGTTGATAAATCATGGTTCTTGCGAAAAATTCAGCAATTTTATCAAAAATTAGCTCAAAGCTCCTCAACAATTAAATGATTTTTATTGATATTACTGGTGCTATCAAAATTACTAAATTTCAGCCAGATAACAGTAATTTCACTAGAATAAAACTAGGTAAAAATATGATTGTCAACAAACCTTTTACACGGGCAAAATAAAACCTCCTAAGAAACCGTAGTTGCTTATGAGAGCAATAAACCGTTGAGGAGTAGAGCTAAAGATTGAGTCAGCGCCTAAAGTCTAAAACTTGCCCAAAATTAGACTTGACTCCTAAACCAATGATGAAAGTTGGTTGTGAAAAGCCAAGAATTCAGTGGCGTTTTTGGGATTGTCGAATTGGAAACGAGAATCGTCAGGGTTGGAACTCAGAACTGTTTGCATCGAAAGCGATCGCTGTATTATTATTTAACAGTCACTATTGCAACTTAACTTTCTTGAGCAAGCTGCGCTGGTAACTCCCGTACTTAATAGCGGTTAATCGACAATTAAATTCTAAAAGTTAGATATTACAAGGCTTTCAACTAAAAAATCGCTGCTACTTACCCATTTGATGTTGAGCATCAAAGATCGCCTAATTATTGATTTCCAATAACCCAGGTGGTGGTGTAATTTCTACACGCCGACTCTGTAAATCTACGACAGGTGCGATCGCTTCCACAAAGGGAATCAAAACTGTCTTTTGTTTTTTCTCACCAGCAAAAGCAGGATCGAATTTCACTTCCAGTAAATCATGACCTGCGGAAAATACATCTATCACTGTACCCACGAGTTCACCTGATGCTTGCAAAAAGACTGACAAGCCAATTAAATCTGGGATGTAATATTCGCCCTCTGCCAATTGCGGGCGATCGCTAGCTGGTACCATTAATTTACAACCCCGCAACTCCTCAACTTGGCTGCGGTTGTCTACACCAGCTAGTTTGATCACATACAAGTTTTTGCCATCAATATAACGTCCCGACAGTAATTCAATTGGTTGGGGTTCCTTTTCTTCAGGACGTAACAACCAGCGTTTTCCTGGTACTTCAAACCGTTCAGGGAAATCTGAGTCTGGATAAACCCGCATTTCTCCAGACAACCCTTGAGGTGCAACAATCTTACCAATTTCTAGCCACTCATCGGGATGGGAAATTGTGAATTGGGGATTATTAGCTCTCTGGCTCTGTTTCTTGGCGTTTTTCGCGTCCTTCGCCTCTGCCTTGCGGGAAGGCGCTTTACGTCTAATGCTGTTCATTCTAAATACCTAAATGATACAAGACGGCGGAAATCAACCACCCGTTGCAAATCAATGAAACGCTTATGGGATAGAAATTACAAATTACGCGCAGCAGTACTAGTAGTCTGTCAATTTTGTTTTGAGTCTCGCTCACGCGGGCAAGATGCCCGCTTTCCTGCTGGGTCTTTCAAATTTTGATTAAAAAGAGGATTTTTGTCTCGCTCACGCGGGCAAGATGCCCGCACTACAGTCCATCATTTTTATCTTGACAGACTACTAGGCTCTAACAACTGAGGACTGATACACTTGTTCAGCCACCTTAGCTAAACGCTGCATCCCAGTCACAATTTCTTCATCACTACCGGTGAGACTGATGCGTAAGCATTGGTGTTTGTGGGACCATTCTTCTTCTAAACCAGGGAAGAAGGTACTACCAGGTACAACGATTACACCTACTTGCTTCAGTTCCTGGTAGAATTCCCAATCTGTAGTTGGGAGATCCTGTAACCACAACCAAGCAAAAATAGCCCCTTCACCGCGATGTAAGAACCAGGGTAAATCCTTGGGCATTGCTGCTTCTAGAGTATTTTCTAAAACAGCGAACTTATTTTGATAAAAGGGGCGAATCACTTGCTCAGAAATTTGGGTGAGGGCACCGGAGTTGATAGCGCGGGCGGCGATCGCTTGTCCGTAGCGTGAGGAGTGTAAACTGGCATTAGCTTGGAAAAATTCCAGCGATTCCACGAGTTTTTCATCTCCAATGGCAATCCCGATGCGTTCTCCTGGTAATCCGGCTTTGGATAAACTTGTGCAGTGGATGATATTTTCTTGAAATATCAGGTTCATGTCGGTAAAATTCAGCGCTGGGAAAGGAGGAGCATAGGCAGAATCCACCAACACTGGTACATTGTAAACAGCCGCTAAGTCGGCAATTTTTTTCACTTCTTCGTCGGTGAGGACGTTGCCAGTGGGGTTACAGGGACGAGAAAATAATACACACCCAGTTTGTTCTGTAATTGATACTTGGCTAAAGTCTGGTCGGTATTTGAATCTATGAGCAGGTGCATCAATATCCAAGGATGGTTTGTATGCAACTAATGCTTCTGGCACGAGGCTAACACCACCATAGCCAGTGTAATCAGGACTCAGAGGCAGAACAATTTGCTTAAGTTCACCACTGGTGGTATGTCCACCAAAGGCGTTAGCTGCATAGAAATAGAGAGTTTGGCTACCAGGGGTAATTAAAATGTTGCGTTCAGTTAAATTTAACCCATAGCGGCGATTATAATCATTAGCGATCGCTTCAATAAAAGGCCCGTAACCTTGACTTGATCCGTAGCGACAAACCACCTCACCATATTCTGAACTAGCTAAGAGTTCCGCCGTACAATCCCGCCACAACTGTTCTACTTCTGGTAAAATCAACGGGTTGCCGGCACTCAAATTGATAAATTGCCGCCCTGCCCCAGCTTTTAAAGTTTCAATAATATCCTTCATAATCGCTCGCACGCCAGTCAGGTTGGACATTTGAGCGCCGATTTTAGTTAGGGCAGGATTCATAGGCTGTGATCAAACAAGTTAACTGAGGGTGAATAAATTCTGATTAAGGGGTTGCTGTTGACATCGTTACCTCAACAGCTTGTACCGCCTTTAACCAATCTAACTAGAGAATGGGATTTTTACAAAGTAGAACTGTCCTTAAGAGCAGTTCTCGTTGCCAGAAAAAATCAGAAAAATAATAGAGAAGTGTACCATGCACTCAGAAAATATTCCTTCAATGCCAAACTGCCCTTAAGTAAGTCGGTGATCACCAACCTAAACCATATTACGAAGCGTAAACACAACCAAAACCCTGACAAACCCCAAATAACAAATAACAAACACCAACCTTTAGCTATATTTGCACCGCTCTACTTACTTCTCGATATAAACTCATATCAACCTATTAATGCAACTTGACACAGGAGGGCTGAGTTGGAAGTTAAAGCAGCCGTGGCTTATGAAGCGGGTAAGCCCTTGACGATAGAAACAGTTCAACTATCGGGGCCAGAAGCCGGGGAAGTTCTAGTTGAAATTAAAGCTAGTGGCATTTGTCATACCGACGCCTATACTCTGTCTGGTGCAGATCCTGAAGGTTTGTTTCCGGCTATTTTGGGACATGAAGGCGCTGGTGTAGTAGTAGAAGTGGGTGCTGGTGTGACTAGTCTCAAACCAGGAGATCATGTGATTCCCCTCTACACTCCAGAATGTCGGCAGTGTAAATATTGCCTCAGCTTCAAAACCAATCTCTGTCAAGCAATTCGCCTAACTCAAGGACGGGGTGTTATGCCCAATGGTACTAGCCGCTTTAGTATCGGTGGGGAGATGATTCATCACTACATGGGTACATCTACCTTTTCTAACTATACGGTGTTGCCAGAAATTGCTGTCGCCAAAATTCGGGAAGATGCCCCCTTTGACAAAGTATGTTACATCGGCTGCGGTGTTACTACTGGTATTGGTGCTGTGATCAATACAGCCAAGGTAGAACCAGGTGCAAATATAGTAGTTTTTGGTTTGGGTGGTATTGGCTTGAATGTCATCCAGGGCGCGAAGATGGTGGGAGCCAATATGATTGTTGGAGTGGATATTAATCCCAGCAAACGCGCTTTAGCCGAAAAGTTTGGCATGACACACTTTGTTAATCCCCAAGAAGTCGAGGGTGATTTAGTTCCCTACTTGGTTGACTTAACTAATGGTGGTGCTGATTACAGCTTTGAATGTATTGGCAACGTCAATGTGATGCGTCAAGCATTAGAATGTTGCCATAAAGGATGGGGTGTGAGTGTAATTATTGGTGTAGCTGCGGCTGGAAAGGAAATTAGTACTCGTCCCTTTCAACTTGTAACTGGGCGAGTTTGGAAAGGTTCGGCATTTGGTGGGGCGAGGGGACGTACAGATGTGCCCAAAATTGTTGACTGGTATATGGAAGGTAAGATTAACATCGATGATTTGATTACCCATATCATGCCCATTGAGCAGATTAATGATGCTTTTGATTTGATGCACAAAGGGGAATCAATTCGTAGTGTGGTAACTTTCTAGTTTTCAGATTTGGCACTGTACAAATCTAGTTCAAATATAAATATTGCATAAAACTTAGTAGGGGTAGGTCTAAAAAGATCATCAATTATTTAATGATGATTTTGATGAACCTGCCTTTACCAGTTTTCTTCATTAGTTTCGTATGTGATTTTCTTTGTGAAACTGGGAAGAATAATATTCAGGCTATGAGATGCTTGTTTTAGTTCCAAGAATTAAGGCTTACTCTATAGCTGCAAATTATCAGTATTTTAGCTGATGACAATCACCTTCCATAGTGTAGCAAAATTTTAGTTAGTTACTCTCTAAATACCTTTTAATTATCCATTTCATTTTCGCCCGTTTTTATATCAATGCTTGAGCAACTTAATTTTTTGTCCAAACCTCAACTTCTTCAGTCTCCGTCAAAACTCAAATCTCAATTATCCACCTGGTCTATTTTGTTGACGGCAATTACAGTAGCGATCGCCACTGCGGCTACTATTTATCAACTCAATCACATAGCAGAACGCAGCAATAGGACTAGGTTGCTGTTAACTCGTGTTAAAGAGCAAGTCAGTAGGCTCAATGCTTTGGAATGGGAAGGAATTTCTAAAGGTGAAATTGATAAAGACTTAACTGAAGAACTTGCAGAAAGTAAAGAAAGTACCGAAAAAGTCCTGCAAGAACTAAGACAACTCCAACAGCAAAATAATCGACGGGATTTAGAAAAACTCTTTGCCTTTCATACCCAACATAAACAAGAAATAAACAAGGCATTAGAGTTAGTTGCTCAAGGCAAAGTCAAAGAGGCGATCGCTTTTGATGCAGATAGTATCGATGAAATCTATGATAAGTTGTATGCCGAGGTTACTATCCTAGAAGCAGATTACATAGCACAAAGACGGAAAACTAGAAACATAGCAGATTTTGGCACTGCCTTTTCTTTGATTTTTTCAACTACTATTATTGCCTTTTTATCCTATAAATACAACAAAAACTTGTGGTTCAAAAACCAAGAGTTAGCCGTAGCTTTTACAGAACTCCAGCAAACACAAAACCAACTGATTCAACAAGAAAAAATGGCAGCCTTGGGGCAATTAGTAGCCGGAGTAGCCCATGAAATCAATAATCCTCTGGGCATCATCCAAGCATCAGCAAGCAACACCAATCAAGCACTACAAGAAGCACTCGCGGATTTTCCTTCTTTGCATCAACGTTTGCAGCCTGAAGAAAGAGAGAGCTTTTTTCAACTGATTACTCATGCACTGCAAAACGAACCATCAATAGTCTCTCCAGAAAATCGAGCAATTAAACGCCAAATTACTGCTCAATTGAAAGAACATGGTATTGAAGATGCCAGATATGTAGCTGACCTCTTGATAGACATGGGCATAGGTGAAGATTCAGAGTTTTTACTGCCTCTATTCCAAGGTGAAAATTGTGAATGGGCTGTGCAGTTTGCTTATAACTTGACTTGCTGCTTTACCAATAACCAGCTGATTCTCAATGCTGTGGATCGCTCCTCCAAAATTGTCTTTGCTCTCAAGAGCTATTCTCATTCCGACCACAGTGGTAAAAAGCAGTTAATGCAAGTAACTGAAGGGATAGAAACAACGATCGCTATCTATCAAAGTCAACTCAAGCGCAATATCAATTTAATTCGAGATTATCAAGATATTCCTGATATTTGGGGATACCCCGATGAATTAATTCAAGTCTGGACAAACCTGATTTTCAACGCAATTCAAGCGATGGAATCAGGGGGGACATTGACTATTACTACCCATCAACAAGAACAAGGTATTGAGGTTAGTATTACAGATACTGGATCTGGGATTCCAGCAGAAGTACAACCAAAAATCTTTGATGCTTTCTTTACTACTAAACCTATTGGTGAAGGTAGTGGTCTAGGGTTACACATTTCCAAGAAAATTATTGACAAACACCTGGGAAGTATCAAAGTAGAGAGCCAACCAGGGCATACCCAATTTAGTGTTTGGCTACCTGTAGAGTCTGTTTAAAAATTTGGAGGAAATTTAACTATGTCTGATGCTGCCATTCTTTGTGTAGATGATGAAGCTTCCATTTTAAAAGCTCTCAAGGAACAATTAAAACGATGCTTTGGTAATCGGTATGTCTATGAAATTGCCCAGAGTGCTGAGGAAGCTTGGATGGTGATTGACGAGTTAGAACAAGAAGAAATCAAAATTCTGATTATTGTCTCTGATTGGCTAATGCCAAATGTTCGAGGCGATGAATTCTTGACTCAAGTCCACCAACGCTTCCCAGAAGTGATTACCGTCATGCTAACTGGACAAGCTGATGAAGTAGCTATTGAGCGTGCCAAACAACAAGCAAATCTTTATGCTTGCGTCCGCAAACCTTGGACGGAGGGAGAGCTACAACAACTTATTACTACAGCATTGAATTAATAGGTGATGCGGTATTCATAAATACTCTCCAAAACCATACCTCTCTGGGGCATGGTTTTTAAGTCTCCTCAACTTATTTAAGGGAGCAACTCCTCTTAAAACTGCTTGGCAAATTGGTTGTGAGGTTTGCGGATCATAACTGAAGTGAGATTCTTCTTTGGGTTTCAAAGCTTTTCGCTGTAAGCGATCGCTTTCTCCACTAAAGCAGAATTTTAGTAATTACATCTTTACCCAATTTTTAATTAGCAATCATCTCTATGAGTCCTATATATTGTTAGCTGCAATTACGGTAGCGATCGCCACTGCTGCTATTATTTAGCAACTCAATCAGATAGCAGAATGCAGCAATAACACCAGACTGCTCTTAGAGCATGTTTGAAAAGTTTTGGGCGAATATAATTCGCTACTACACAAACAAAGTCCGCCTGCGCGGACTAAGCAAAAATTAGGCCTTTTAAACCCACGGAGGTGGGTTTTGTCTGTGTGGCCAAGCCATTGCTTTGGGGAGACAGCGTCGTGGGCGGGTTTCCCGACTTGTTCGCGCAGCGTCTCTCCTTGGGAGAGGCGACTGTCGTCGAGTTCCCCGATTTGTAGCAAGTGGCGCGCGATTTCTAATCGCCAAGGCTAGTAGCGTGGCAAGGCTAAAATGTTGCAAACAATTTGGGAGCATCCCAAATGTGTAAATTTATTTTTTTGTAGTGCGGGCTTCTAGCCCGCTTCCTGGACATTAGGGAGCAAGATGCTCCCACTACAAATTTTATTTTTGCAAAATTGGGATGCTCCCAACAATTTTCTTGTGGTGCGGGCATCTTGCCCGCTAATTAGAACGGGCATCTTGCCCGTACTACAAGAGATTGCTAATACACAAAATTAGCGTAGACACGCCACTAGTAGTCTGTCAATTTTGTTTTGAGGGATTTTTGGTAGTGTGAGCGTCTCGCTCACGCGGGCAAGATGCCCGCACTACAGTCCATCATTTTATCTTGACAGACTACTAGTATTAATTTATACTTTTCAAGCAACCTCTTAACTCCAGCCAAAGAGCAAGTCAGTAGACTCAATGCTTTAGAATTGGGGAAAGGTCTAATATATTCCCCTCATGCTTAACTTATTAAATCAGCACGAGGTTTAAAGGTTTCAATTTGCCGGATTTTTTCGTATAATTCCTTTTCTTCTTGACTAATTTTTTTCGGCGTTACTATTTGAATTTCTACTAATTGGTCGCCGCGTTTGCCATTTTCGCCGGGGTAGCCTTTGTTTGCCAAACGAAATCTTTGACCATATCTGACTCCTGGGGGAATGGTCATTTTCACTGGGCCGTCAAGGGTTGGTGCTTCTACTTGTCCTCCTAAAACTGCTTCGGCGGGAGTGACTGGCACCTGGCATAATATATTAAAGCCTTCCAGCTTAAATAAAGAATGTAGCTCAACAGTAATTTTTAAATACAAATCACCGCCATTAATGCCTTGATTTCGGAGGCGGATAGTTTGACCTGTAACCATTCCTGGAGGCATAGTAACTTCTAGCGATCGCCCATCTTCTAAGCGAATGCGTTCGTTGCCACCTTCGTAAGCTTTTTCTAATGGTAAAGTTAATCGGGCTTCTATGTCTCGACGGGCTGGCCGGGGTTGGCTTTGAGGAACTGTGTATTGAACCTTGCTGTTCGGAGAACGAAACGGATCAGTTTTGGTACTACTTCCCTCATTTTTGGTATCTCTGCGAACACCAACACCGATGACTTGATTAATAAAGTCCTCAAAATTGGCAAACTGACTGGGGTCTACACTCTCATTACCGTTGCGATCGCTAGGACGATTATCCCAACCTTTAGCAGGTTTGGACTGTTGTTGTTTGCCTGCAAAGCCTTTTTGCTTCCAGTAGCGGCTAAATTGGTCGTATTGCGCCCGTTTTGCTGTGTCAGAAAGGACTTCGTAAGCTTCACCAATATCTTTAAATTTTTCCTCTGCTGCTTTATTTCCTGGATTTAAGTCAGGGTGATACTGTCTGGCTAATCGCCGATAGACCTTTTTAATTTCTTCATTAGTGGCGTCTTTAGATACTCCCAAAATCTCGTAATAATCTCGAAAATTCTGCAAATTTTGCATAGCCAGTTATTTAAATTTTAAATTTTAAATTTTAGATTTGCAACTTTGGTAATAGATAATGGATAACAGGTAACGTCAATCACCAATTACCCATGACCTCTTAGCTATTACCAAATCCGAATGGAGTACTACAACCAATCATCATCATCATCATCCCAGTTATCTTGATAGCTGGGGCGACCCCGTCGAGAAGAACGGTTATCAGGCGGGGATGAACGACTATCTCTGCCATAATCTCTGTTGGAGTCCCTGCCGTAGTCCCTACCATAGTCTCTGTTGGAGTCCCTACCATAGTCTCTGTTGGAATCCCTGCCATAGTCTCTGTTGGAGTCCCTGCTATAGTCTCTGTTGGAGTCCCTACCGTAGTCCCTACCAGAGTCTCGCCCATAAGGGTCCCGTTCCTGATATGTATCTCTGGGGAAATCCCGTTCCCGTTCTTTATCACCACCAGTAAAGATTTCTTTAATAGTACCGAACAGGTCATCGTCTTCGTCTTCAGCATAATACTGGCGGATTTCCCGGTTTAACTCATACAAAGCGTCTTGTAGGTCGGCGTAAGCTTGGTCTATACCGCGATCGTCATCTTCTTTTAAACTCTCCCTGAGTTCCCGACAAATGTTATCAATGCGTTGACGACGGTTGCGAGCAACCTGCATGCCAAATTCTAACGCCACTTCTCTAAGTTGGCGTTCTGCTTGTAATATCAAGGCTTCAGAGCGAGTGCGCTTTTCTACCCTTTCTTTACGTTCTCGGTCGATTTCAGCATACTTTTGGGCATCTTGTATCATCCGACTCACTTCTCCTTCGCTCAAGGTAGAAGCACCTTGAATGGTGATACTCTGTTCTCTGCCTGTAGTTCTATCTAGGGCTGTTACCTGTAAAATGCCATTGGCATCGACATCAAATGATACTTGAATTTGAGGAATTCCCCGTGGTGCGGGAGGAATACCATATAGTTTAAAGCGTCCCAGAGATTTGTTATTGGCTGCCATCTCCCGTTCGCCTTGGACTACGTGAATTTCCACTGTATTTTGGTTATTTTCGGATGTGGAAAAGATATCAGAACGACGTACTGGGATGGTAGTGTTGCGGGGAATGAGTTTTTTCATCAATCCCCCAATGGTTTCTAATCCTACCGATAAAGGTGTGACATCCAAAAGCAACACATCTTTGAGTTCTCCAGCGAGAATGCCTGCTTGAATGGCTGCACCTACTGCTACTACTTCATCAGGATTGACATTTTCACTGGGTTCGGCACCAATTAAGTCCCGCACTAACTGCTTTACCATTGGAATGCGTGTGGAACCGCCCACTAGCACCACTTCTTCTATATCTTGAGGGGAAAGTCCAGAATCTCTCAGTGCTCGTTTAACTGGTGTGCGTAATCGACTCACCAAGTCACCACACAAGCCCTCAAATTGAGCACGCGTCAGGCGAGTTTCCAGGTGTTTTGGGCCATCTGCTGTGGCAGTAATGAATGGTAAGTTAATCTCAGTGACGCTGACGGCAGAAAGTTCGATTTTGGCTTTCTCTGCCGCTTCCATTAAACGTTGTAAGGCTTGGCGATCGCGTCTTAAATCTACTTCTTCAGCTTCTAAAAATTGCTCTGCCAACCAATCAACAATTTTCCTGTCAAAATCATTACCACCAAGTTGCGTATCTCCACTAGTAGCTTTGACTTCAAACACTCCATCACCGACTTCCAGAATTGATACGTCAAATGTGCCGCCACCCAAGTCAAATACCAAGATGGTTTCCGTATCACCCCGGTCTAAACCGTATGCTAATGATGCTGCTGTCGGTTCATTGAGAATCCGCAGCACTTCTAACCCGGCAATTCTGCCCGCATCGCGGGTGGCTTGTCGCTGAGAATCATTAAAATAAGCAGGAACTGTAATTACTGCCCCTGTCACTGGTTGACCTAAATACTTGCTGGCGTCATCTGCCAGTTTTTTCAGCACCATTGCTGAAATTTCTTCTGGGGCAAATTCCTTATTTAATCGTGGACAGGGAATTTTAATATTACCGACTTCGTCTTTGCGGATAGTATAAGGCACACGCTTAGATTCTGGACTTAGCTCGCCATATTTTCGTCCAATGAAGCGTTTAACGGCAAAAAAGGTATTTTGCGGGTTAAGGACTGTTTGGCGTCTTGCCATTTGGCCCACTACCCTTTCGCCTTCCTTGCTAAAGCCAACAACGGAGGGTGTTGTTCGCATTCCTTCTGCATTGGCAATCACCACCGGCTTGCCACCCTCCATTACGGCGACTACTGAGTTGGTTGTACCCAAGTCGATGCCGACTACCTTGCCCATGCGTTACTCTACTCCTAAGTGTGTCTTATACATTTATTATGATGGGGCGGGACTACCTCTAGCTTTGGGCTATGGGTTGAAAGCCCCTCAATGGTATAATAATCAGCAATCAGCTAAGAAAGATCAGAAGGTTAGCTAGAGGAGCTAGTTGCAAGACTAGGATAACATTGACAGTGGTTGGTATGCCTAAGCAGTCCTGATCATTGTTGTTCAATTAGTTCACTAACTGTAGCTTCTAATTGGGAAATGCATCTTAATAATACTTGGTTGGCTTTTCCCCTCCCGGAAAACTTTGATATTGGGATGATTTTAAGCATTTGACTTTAAAAGAGAGATTACAAACTCACCTTAATCAGATAGTACGAGAACGTGATCCCTACATGGCAACTGCTGGACATTTCTTTGTTCAAGAATACATTCGCCAGCAATTTGGTCAATGGGGAAGTGTGGAAATCCACACCTTTTTGGTAGGCGGTAAAAACTATCAGAATCTCATATTAAATTTACCCCCTCAAGCTCAACGGCAAAATAGGAATTTGCCACCAATTTTAATTGGTGCTCACTATGATGCCGTACCTGGGACACCAGGGGCTGATGATAATGCTACAGGTGTGGCAGTTTTGCTGGAATTGGCGAGAACTTTCGCTGCTGAACCTGTAAGATATCCCTTAAGGTTGGTGGCTTTTGATCTGGAAGAATATGGTTTACTCGGCAGCGCTGATTATGCTGCTCTGTTACACCAACAAAAGCAACGTCTACGCTTAATGATGTCCCTAGAAATGTTGGGTTATAAAATTTCACAGCCTGGTTCTCAGAGTTACCCACCACCGCTAGAACGCTTTTACCCCAATCGCGGTGATTTTATTGGCTTAATTGGTAATTTGCGAACATTACCAGATTTAATCAGCCTCAGTCGGAGTATTCGCCAAGTTGGCGTTCCTAGCCAGTGGTTACCTGTACCGAATAGAGGCTTTATCGTTCCCCAAACTAGACTCAGTGATCATGCACCTTTTTGGGATGTGGGTTATCCGGCGATTATGGTGACGGATACATCATTTTTACGGAATCCCCACTATCACAAGGATAGCGATACGATCGCTACATTGGATTTAGATTTTCTCACAGGTGTGTGTGCAGGTTTAGAAGTGGGAATTAGACGGTTATGAAAATATTAGGTGAAACTTCCTTTGTCATTTGTGTTGATATAAGAGGATGGCATATTCTGAGATGATACTTGCGGCGGGATATGCCTACACACACTCGGCTTGAGGCTAATTAAATCTTCGATATTAAGTTTCATGGTGTTGCAAATAGCATCTAGGGGTAAGTCGTTGGCATCATAACCAAAAGGATTTTCGATCTCTAAGCCAATGGCCTCGATACCAAATAAAGTAAAGCTAACTAAAGCCACAATAAAACCAGTCCACCAACCTAAGCTTGCTACCAATTGGAATGGTAATAATAAGCAATAGAGTAGCAATAGTTGCTTCAGATGAATAGCATAAGCTAAAGGCATTGGTGTTTTTAAAATCCGCTCACAAGAGCCTAAATTATCTACTAGTAAATTCAATAATTCTTGCATAGCTGTTAACTGGTAAGTATTAAGCTGGGTTTGATGATATTGCCTATCTAAATAATCTCCAATCCAAAAAGCCACCTCTAAAGGAGGATTATTCATAATTTTCAGTTTTGCGTACATAGAAGATGGCATTAATGCAGCCATCTCATTATTTACAGATTCTCCGCGTAAATGTAATTTAGTTGCCACAGCAAAAGCAACTAATAAATGCAAAGCAATAATTTTATCTTCTCTATCTTTAGGGCTGACTTCGTTAACAGAAACCCATATTTGCCGCGCTAAATTTCGGACAGTATTTACTATAGAACCCCATGATTTTCTACCTTCCCAAAAGCGTTCATAAGCTGTATTTGTCCGAAAAACTAATAATAAACCTAAAACTATACTGGGTATAACAGTTCCTAAAATTGGCTGAGAAACAGGCAAATTAACATAATAAAGTACGGAAATTAACAGACCAAAAATTCCAAACCCTAAAACACGTTGATAAATTGCGGCGATTACTGAACCTCTAATCTGTAAGGTCATGAGAAACCATTGCCCTTGCTTTTTTATCATGTGTTTTACCTAATGAATATTTAAAGTTTAAAGTTTAAAAAACCTACTCTTTCAATCCTCCGCCCTCAATAACCAAAAACCACTGTAAGTCATCCCCGAATCATCAGGTTGCACTAACAAAAAATGTAACCCGTGACACTGCTGTTTACGTTGTTCATAAACCTTCGCAGCGTCTGCAACTTCCGCATCTGCAAACGTCGCTACAATCCATCTATCTACTAAACCTGCTTCTAACACCAAGCCATCTGGCGCACCAACAATATAATTTAGTGCTACGAGACGAGCTTCGTCTAACCACCGTGCTAAACGCATCGATTGTCGTCCAGCATAAATAATCGCACCGGGAACGCGCACTGTTGACGCTAAACCTAAATTGATTGGTTTGAAAAATTCTGGTATGTGCAGAATCGGAATTGGGCGTTCCGCAAACATATCAACCAATTCACCTGCTGGGAGTGTCGCAAATCGCCATTGTTCTCCCCAAAGATTTTCGGGTAATGGTAATGGCGGTGGTTTATCTAGTGCTAAAGAATATTGTTTTTCTTGTAACCACTGTTTTAATGCCAAAGTACGTCTAGTAGGTTCAACGCGAATGCCTAAATTCCGTCCAGCCGCCTCAATCAAGCTCAAAGATTGAGGTCGAAACACCTGGATGACATCTGGCAATTTTTCGCCAGCAGCTAATTCTATCTGAGCAGTCACCCAACTGGAGTTCGCTGCTGATTGAGGACAGGTAGCTGCATAATCAAAGCTGCGAGTTGTATCACAAAGTAACAACTCCCAGAAAACTTGTCCCGATGCATCTTGTTGGGAACTACGATAGAAATCAGCCTGCCAAATTTTCATGTTTTTTAAATAAAGAACCACATAGACACGTTAGCGAAGCGTCTCGTAGAGAAGAGGAGAGCGCGAAGGAGGAGAAATAGGTATGCACAGACAAAGGAATAATCAATATGAACTTGGATACACATTGATTATTCTATCTACGTTTATCTGCGTGCATCTGTGGTTCTCATTTTGCCCACAAAAAAAGGGGCAGATCCCCTACCCCTATATGGAACCAGGAAATTTAAAATGTTCTAAAGCAGAACCTTTGCCAAAATCGGTTCCACACGAGTACTAATTTCAGGAACGTACACCTGTGAAACGTAATCGGCGATCATCCTATCTGTGTTAAACAGAGGTGAATTCGTCTTAATCGACGTTTTCATCATCTGTATCCAGCGATGAGGAATGCCTTGAGGATCTTGGTCATAGTATAGGGGAACAATTTCCTCTTCTAGTAGCTGATACAGTGATTGTGAGTCGATGCGATCCTGCAATTCTTGATCGCTTGTATGGGCATCTTTACCAATTGCCCAGCCATTAATGCCTTTGCCATCAACTCCTGTCTTGTAGCCTTCGCACCACCAGCCATCGAGGACGCTACAATTTAGCCCACCGTTAAAGCAGACTTTTTGCCCACTTGTTCCAGAAGCCTCTAAAGGGCGACGGGGGTTGTTGAGCCATACATCTACACCCTGCACCAGTTTTTGCCCGGTGTAAATGTCGTAGTCTTCAATAAAGGCGACGCGGTTGATAATGCCGGAATTATGACACCATTCCATCAAACGCTGGATGATGCGCTTGCCTTCTTCATCTGCTGGATGAGCTTTACCAGCAAAAATAATCTGTACAGGACGTTCAGCGTTGCCAAATATCTTCACTGCCCGTTGGGCATCACGTAAGATTAAATCGCCCCGTTTATAAGGACTAAAACGTCTGGCAAATCCAATTGTGAGGACATTCGGGTCAAGAAGAGTGTCAGTGGCTTGAATGAGTTCGTAACTTTCGCCACGAGATTCTCTCGATTTCTTAATTTTATAACGGGTGTAGGCGATCAGCCGTTCTTTCAGGACTCGATGTCGCCACCATAGTTCCTCATCGGGAATGTCGTCAACTTTAGCCCACATTTGGGGGTCAACAGCGCGAGTTTTCCAGTCTGCTCCCAAATACTGATTGTAGAGGTCAGCCAAAAGCGGAGCAGTCCAAGTGGGCGCATGTACGCCATTGGTGATGTAACCGATGGGCACTTTGTCTTCGGAACGCTGGGGATAGAGGACTGTCCACATTTTCCGGGAAACTTGACCGTGCAATTCACTAACACCATTGCAAGCGCGGGACATCCGCAAAGCTAAAACGGTCATACCAAAGGGTTCCCAAGGGTCGCCGAGTCGTCTGGCACCTAATGCCAAAAATTGCTCGCGGGAAAGTCGCAATTGTGGCCAGTATTGAGCAAAGTAGGAGTCGATTAAATCGGGAGAGAAGACATCGTGTCCGGCGGGAACGGGGGTATGGGTGGTGAAGACGCAACTGTTGCGGACTTTGGCTTCGATGTCGTAGAAGGATTTGCCTGTGCGCTCAATTTCGAGGCGGGCAATTTCTAAGGTGCAGAAGGCGGCGTGTCCTTCGTTGAGATGATAGACGGAAGGTTGAATTCCCAAGGATTGTAGGGCGCGGACACCGCCAATTCCGAGGACAACTTCTTGAGCAATGCGGGTTTCTAAGTTACCACCGTAGAGGTGTCCGGTTAGCCAACGGTCAATGGGGTCATTGTCTTGGCGATCGCTATCTAGTAAATATAATGTGACGCGCCCGACTTTGACTTGCCAGATTTGCACTTTCACCTGGCGTTGGCGAATCTCTAGCTGGATGGTGAGTGCTTCCCCTTGGTCATTTTTAATTAACTCTATGGGCATCCGGTGGAAAGGATTATCAATGTAGTAATCTTCTTGCCAGCCTTGGCGGTTTAAGCGTTGGCGAAAGTAACCTTGGCGATATAGCAAGCCGACACCAACCATTGGTACACCTAAATCTGATGATGATTTCAGGTGATCCCCGGCGAGAATGCCTAAGCCACCAGAGTAGACTGGGAGGGATTCGTGGATGCCAAATTCGGCGCAAAAGTAGGCGATAGGGTGGTTTGGGGAAACTTGCGGTGCTACCCGACTCACCCAAGTATCTTTTTGGGCAATGTATTGGTCAAATTCCTGAGCCAGTGCAGAAATCTGTTTGAGGTAAAAAGGATCTTCCACTAACTGGGTGAGACGTTCGTAACTAGCCGACTCTAAAATTGCCACTGGGTTATGCCCACAGCGTTCCCACTCTTGGGGATCAATGGATTTGAATAGCGTGATGCGATCGCTAGTCCAACTCCACCAATAGTTATATGCTAAATCTGCTAAACGCTTCAGTGGAAAAGGTAACTTTTCACTCAAGCGAGATGCTGCCGTGATCGCACTGGTCTTAACCATAAAACTTTTGGCTCTCTATTAGTTTTTCCCTATTTCACTTCACAACTGCATCTTCAGGTTCACAACACCGGAGCCTTCATTGATGAATTCTCCCCTGAAGTTGGAGCAGTTTATTGAACATTAATCAAACCTGATCGAAATTGTTCGATTATTTATTTTTCTGTTGATCAAAATTATCCCTATTATTTGAACACTTTTTCTATCAATTTGAATCACTTTACTTTAAATTATTTATTTTGTTGTTAATATTTATTGAATCATGGTAATAATTTAAATCTTTGGGCATTGGTACAGACGCGATTAATCGCGTCTATACCAATGCCCTGTTTAGCCCAAAGGGTAGGGGGAGCAACCATTTTTGGCATGAGTCTCACACCTCAACCACCCACACTTCAGCTACCCTTATCCTGCGGAGAGGAAGATGTCGTTTTCAATGACATACGAAGCTTGTTGCCAAGACTCATTTAGCCAGTTTATGTAGTAGCACCGAGATTCTTAGGGGTGATTAATACACTAAAACTTTACACTATTACTAAGTATTTATATATTAGCTTCATAATTAGTCTGATACATTGATGTCAGCTGAAATACAATTGTTTTTCCTGCATGAAAGAATAATTCTTTGTTGGTAATTTACCAAAAATTTATATTTTGAATATGTATTGAAACGCCAAGTTCATAATTTTTTTACTCAAACATGAGATAGTATATAAATATACAAATACCTTACGAGAAATTACTTAAAAGTTTGTGTATACATCAGGTGTGCCCACATTTATTTAGTTTTCATCAAAAGAAATTAAGAAGAGCGAGATTAGTATTGCGATCTTGCTTTGAAATGTGAAGTATCTACACAAGAAACCATATATTCAGGCTGAATATATGCATAAGTAGCTAATTTTAAAAGTCAACATTTTTCTTTTGAGATTGTAAGTTCAATACAACTTTACACACCTCTCAAAATGAGAAAACTCCTCAATATGTTCAGACTTTAGTTGAAATAACAGAGTAGGTTAGAAGCTTTTTGGCTAATACCTGATGTTGACTATTGCCTTCAAAATCCCAACTACAAAATTAACTCAAAATCTATGAAATGGGTAATTGCTGCTCCTTTTGTCGATGTTACGAATGTTGGTCAAGCCAATTGGCTAGAGCCATTTGTACCAGGAAATAGGCATCAGTTCTACCATGTTCCTCGCAGCCAACCACTGCAAAAGTGGCATGACCGCAAGTCGAAGATTACTGGTGTCAAAGACTGGATGATTTACTGGGAGCAGGCAAAGCATTCCCTCCAACAAGATGCCGACGGATTAATTACGGTATTTCCTCAACTGGCCTCTGCTGTCGGAATGCAACAGATTCTGTGCCTTAAACAGAGAAAACCCATTATTTCTTGGTTGTTTAATGTGGGTACTTGCTCCTTAGGCTTACGGCAACGGATGGCACAACTGAGTTTGAGGCACATTGACCGTTTCGTGGTGCATACTCGTCGGGAATGTGAGATTTATAGTCACTGGCTTAAATTGCCTATTGAGCGATTTGAGTTTGTACCCTATCAGGCTCCCAACATCAAAATTGAGTACGAGGAAAACACTGATAAACCTTTTGTGACCTCTTTAGGTTCAGCTCACAGAGACTTTCCTAACTTCTTTAAAGCTGTAGAAAAACTCAAGCTACCAACAGTCTTGGCTGCTGGGCCTACTGCTTTAGAAAGCATTGAAGTACCGCCTCTTGTGCAGACTCCCTTTGGTATCTCTCGCCAGGATTGTTTCCGGTTAGCACAACAAGGACGTATTGTTGTAGTGCCGCTCAAGCCGAAGGATGATATTACTGCTGCTGGGCAAGTCACAATTGTGGAAGCTATGCGGATGGGTCGGCCAGTAATTGCGACTCGGTGTAATGGTGCTGAAGATTACATTATTCATGGAGAAACCGGACTGTTGGTAGAACCCAATTCTTGGAAGAGTATGGCCGAAGCTATTGAATTGCTTTGGTATGATGACGCCCTGCGCCAGCGTCTGGGACAAGCAGCGAAGCGGTATGCAGATGAGAACTTTTCTGATGAAGCGGCTGGGGCAAACTTAGGTCGCATCCTTGATCATGTGGCAGATAATGTGGCAGATAGGGCTAACTTAGGTCGCGTCTTTGATAATATGGCAGGTTTAGTTAGTCCACCCTAAACTCGGCTTTATCAATTTTTCCCTTTGGGTCATCATAAAGGTACACGATCGCCACAAAATAGGGGTAGTGGTCTACTAATAGACATCTCCATAAGTGATGTCAGAGCGTAGTGGCGTGTCTAAGCTAATTTTGTGTATTAGCAATCTTTTGTAGTACGGGCATCTTGCCCGTTCTAATTAGCGGGCAAGATGCCCGCACCACAAGAAAATTTTTTGCAACATTTTAGTCTTGTCACGCCAGTAGGCTCTGCCTACTCTTGCGAGTTTTCCGGAGGGAACTCCTGACGAAGAAGCTACGCCCCTACCAAGGATTTCGGGCAACGCAGAATTAATTATCACCAGATATCTAATCTATCATGCGATCGCTATATTTCTAAATTGCGCTCAAAGCGATCGCATGATGACGAATATGATCGGCAATGATACTGGAGATGAAATAATAACTGTGGTCGTAACCTGGTTGATAACGTAAATTTAGTGGCTGGTTCACTGCTGCACAAGCCGACTCAAACACTTCTGGTAGCAACTGTGTAGCTAAAAATTTATCGGCAGTTCCTTGATCAATTAAAATCGGGCTGTGATATCCCACTTGCTGGACTAATTCACCAGCGTCATAGGCACGCCAGGCTGCTTGATCATCTCCCAAATAACGACTAAAGGCCTTTTTACCCCAAGGACAGCGCATGGGTGCAGTAATGGGTGCGAAAGCGGAAACTGATTTATACAAATTGGGATTTCTCATAGCACAGACAAGTGCCCCATGTCCTCCCATGGAATGACCGAAAATACCTTGGTTTTCTGACTGGGCGGGGAAATTGGCAGTAATTAAAGTGGGTAATTCCTGAACAACATAACTATACATTTGATAGTGCGATCGCCACGGTGTCTCTGTAGCATCCACATAAAAGCCCGCACCCGTACCAAAATCCCAATCCTCATCCTCTCCAGGAATACCAGTATTCCGAGGACTAGTATCTGGTGCAACTAGCATTAACCCGTACTCAGCCGCCCAAGGCAGCGCCCCTGCTTTGACAATAAAATTCTCTTCTGTACAGGTTAAACCGGCGAGGAAATAGAGAATCGGCACAGGTGTTTGAGCGGCTTGGGGTGGTTGATAGACAGCAAAGCGCATTTCACTGTTACAGATAGTTGAGAAATGGGAGTAAAAGCCGACTTTGCCACCAAAGGATTTAGATTCTGATATCAGGTTAAGATGGGTCATTTATGCTGAAAAATCATCAGTTACAAATTCACCTGGATAAAAGCGATCGCCTAAAGCTTAAGCTTCACTAATCGCTCAAAGGCAAAAACCAGCAAAATCAAGTAATAATACTCACACTACCTCTATCCAAGTCGTAACGACCTCCCACAATTTTTAACTTGCCCGACTTGATTTGCTCAGTTAACAACTTTGATCGCTGTAACCGTTCAATTTGATATTGCACATTTGCCACCACCGCCTTCTCAACCGCATCACCTGGCTGATTCTTGACTCTGGTAACGGCTGGCTTGATGGCTTTGACAAAACTACCAATGTCACCGAGTAGTTTTTCATTTTGTACAGCTGCGGTAACAGCCCCGCAGCGTTCATGACCAAGTACCATCAGCAACGGTGTCCCCAACAGCACAACCGCGTATTCAATACTGCCAAGTGTTTCCGGCGTGACAATATTTCCCGCCACTCGCACATCAAAGATGTCGCCAATACCCTGATCAAAAATAATTTCTGCTGGTACCCGTGAATCAGCACAACTGAGGATAGTTGCAAATGGGTGTTGTGCCTGAGATACTTCCTGTAATCGAGACGCAGATTGGTCGGGATATTGGGGTTTATGTTCTACAAATCGCTGATTACCTTCTATCAGCTTTTGTAGTGCGGCATCGGCACTGAGGGATGTAGGGTTGGCTGGAGTGGCGGCTTGAGCCTGTTCGACCTGCCAAATTAAATCCCCACCAGTTACCATCATCCCCAATGTTCCCGTGACCCCTAACTTTAAAAAGTCACGACGTTCTATGAAATGTTTCATGAGATTTTAAATTGTTAACAGATTCTTACAGCGAAGCCACACATTTGACAGAGCGAATCTCCATCACATCTGAGACGTAACATGTACCGCCAAATTTGTTGAGTAATGGTCTGATATGTTCGACTACGGACTTGATTTGCTCTGGCATACAAAACGCGATGATATAAACGTTATCGAGCATTGTCATATCTAAATCTTCTGTCGTGCCGCTTAGTCCCTTACCAGCAACGTTACGAATCACAATATGATTATGTACACCTGACTTGTCTAAACCATCTAAAATTTTGCCCAACTCAAAAGCGTTGGCAATCACTTCTATCTTTTTAACTAGGTGCATGTTATTACCTCCAAAACAGGTTAATTCCGTAGAGATATAACGGAATTCCCACAATAATATTGAACGGGAATGTTACTGCCAGAGCGGTAGAAACGTACAGACTGGGGTTCGCTTCTGGAACAGTCATCCGCATTGCCGCCGGAACAGCAATGTAAGAGGCACTGGCACATAGTACAGCAAACAGCAGGGAATCTCCCTGATGCATACCAATGACTTTAGCAATCAGCAACCCAATACCTGCATTGAGTATGGGAATTAGTATGGCAAAGGATATGAGAAAAAATCCGGTTTTTTGCAACTCTTTAATTCTTTTGGCGGCGATTAGTCCCATGTCCAGCAAAAAGAAGGTGAGAACACCATAAAACAATCCTTGGGTAAAGGGTTCTAATACGTGCCAACCACGTTCTCCAGTTAAGACTCCAATCAGGAGGCTACCGACTAACAGAAAAACTGAACTATTAAGAAAGGCTTCTTGTAAGACTTCCGGCCAGGACAAGTCCCGTTTACCATCGGTGGTAAATATATTTACCAGGATCAGACCAACTATAATCGCTGGGGACTCCATTAAAGCCAGGGCTGCGACCATGTAGCCATCATATTGAATACCTAATTCACTGAGAAAGGCACCCGCCGTGATGAAGGTGACAGCGCTAATTGAGCCATAGGTGGCAGCGATCGCTGCTGCATCGTAAGTATCCAGCTTCAATTTCAGGATAAAAAACGAGTAAATGGGGACAAAACAAGCCATCAACGTGGCTGCAATCATCGTCAGCACCACTTCTTGAGTAATGCCGCTTTTGACGAGTTCTACTCCCCCTTTAAAGCCAATCGCCAACAGCAGATAAAGAGAAAAGAGTTTGGGTACTGGAGCCGGAATTTCTAAATCTGACTTGACAAAAACAGCAGTCATCCCCAGAAAGAAAAATAAGACTGGCGGATTCAGGATGTTGGAGATAATTAAGCTGGCATCCATTACCACCCCTCCTGATGCTGATGCAACTGGCAATTAAGCAAATTTTTCATTTTAAAAAATTTCACTGTTGAATCATGATGTATCGTGTATTGCTACCTCATGTCAATCGGTTTTTGGTTAAGAATAGGTAACTTAATTAGGGTTTTTATCTGCCCATAATATGATTTGGTAAAAAAAAAATAAAGGTGAAATAAAATTTAACTTTGCACTTTTTTCTGCCTTTAAATCAACCGTATTTGCTGAACAAATTGCCTATAATTTTGTCAATAAAAGCCATTTGGTGAGGGCGGCTCAAAAATCAGCGATGCCTGCGGTGGTCACTGAGCTTTGTCGAAGTGCGGGCTGCGCCTACGCTAAAAATTATATTTAAGGTCAAGTAAAATAGAATAGTACCATTGAGGTAAATACTACACCCAAAAGTAAACCAGAAGTAAGGTACATACTGTTAAGGGTACGCCAAAGCGTAGATGTTCCCAAAAAGTGAGCTTGTAGCCTAACTCAGCCGCCGCCTCTACAGTGATCAGATTGGCAACTGCACCAAACAAAGTCAAATTACCCGCCAAAGTTGATCCAGCTGCTAGCAACAACCAAGAACGAGTATCGTTTTGGGCAATGAGGGGTTGCAGTAGCAATACAGCTGGAACATTAGAAATCAGGTTTGAGAGAATCACCGTTATCCCTAATAGACTTGCAGCAGAGTTAACAACATGGGTAAACGGCTGTAGTAAATTCAATTTCTGGGTGGCTCTCGTCAGGATAAATAGTCCCGAAAACATTACCAACAGGTTCCAATCAACTTTTTTGAGAATACGCTGTGGTTTTACTCGCCTAGTAATTAACAACAAGCTAGCAGCAACTAAAGCTGACTCTGCTAGAGGTAAGCCGACAGCAAAGGCAATCAGCAACCCAGTAGAGATCACTAATGTTTTATTAAATAAAGGTTTGAAAATGCGTTGCTTGCCAATAGTTGACAGTTCACAAGGTTGGGTTGAGCGGACATCTGGATAAAGTATCCACAATAACCCTACCTGAACTACCAATCCTGCTAGGGCAACTGGAGCCAATACATACAAAAAATCTAGATAGCTGATGCCTGAAAAGGAGCCAATCAGAATGTTTTGAGGATTACCGCTTAAAGTGGCAACAGAACCTATATTAGTTGCACCTGCGATCGCCAATAAATAAGGTATGGGATTTAAACCCAAAGCTTGAGTCAGGCTCAAAGTCAGTGGTGTGAAAACCAGCGCTAGGGTGTCATTGAGAAAAAAAGCCGAAAGAATACCACTGCCAAAGGTTAAAACAATCAACAAGCCCAACGGACTACGTGTCAGACTCAACAGCACCGATAACGCCCTACGAAAAAAACCAGCGTAGGATAGGTTGGCATTAACTACCATCATGCTCAATAGAAATACAATGGTATTAGCATCAATTGCTTGCCAAGCCTCTCGCACATTAAACGCACCCAAGGCAATTAAAAAGGCAGAACCAACCAAAGCTATGGTGGCGCGGTTCATCCGTAAACCAGGAATATGCCCCAATGCCAAGCCTAGATAAGTCAGCCCTAACACGCCGTAGATTACAAATTGGCTAAGAATCACTTTATTTACGGAGCTATTGAGAGCGGTAATGCCTTACATGTGGTGACTGCACTGTTTCCTTCACATTCTGCCACCAATACTAGCATTCTGATTATAGATATTTATACTTACCGAAATTAATTGCGGTAATCTCTTATGTTAAGTTTTGTAAATGTTACCAAAAAACCTGTCAAAGGGTAGATGTCTTCACTAAAATTTAAACTGTGTCAAGTTATAAACAAGATCGGATTATTACACTTCCTATTCCGGGGAAATTGCGTTTAACTTGACGTAGTAATAAAAAGATCCTGATTTAAGTGGTTACGGTAATTATTCAAATCTCATCGTAGTCAGGACACGATTTTTCCGGGAAAGACAGTTTCCCCCTTGTATAAGTTCATCGGAAAGGTGAATACCCTCAAGTAAATAGAGGATTAACCATGAAGGTATTTGATAATACCACAAAAAGAATTTTCCTTGCAAGCTGGGTGACAATAAATCACACCGAAGCTACCAACACCCGTGTAGCCCAGCAGCAAGAACAGACTTCCAAGATTTTTTGTGATGTTTTCTTGCCCCTGCGACGACAGGTAGATAAAATTCAAGTCCGCGATCGCCAACTAGCTCACCACCTGTGCCAACTGATTCCTTCTCAGTGCCCCTTTGAGCGCGATGTCAAATTATTTGGGAAAACCCTGTTTCACATTCCACCAATGTGCAAACTCAATCCCCTATATGAAGAAGTAGTTAGCTTACGGTTTCGAGCACTGTGCTATCTAGCTGATGAATGTGGAGAGGATGTATCCCAGTACTGCTAATAAAGTGCTGAATGCTGAATACTGAGTTTCAACTAAAGAGTCCAGAGTCAGAGCCAGACGCCATTGACCCTGGACTTTTTAATTTGTCATTTTTTATTTGTCAAGAGTCACGAATCATACCAATTCAAGAAAAGAATGCGACAGTTGCTCGCTACATCTGTAACGAGCATTTTTCAAATTGGTATCAGTTTACCTCATCTGCCCTGTCTCTAATTTAAATTGGTATCACCCGGTAAGAATTGCGACAATTTGATGCACAAAACCCAGATACAGACAGGGATGATCAATCCAAAATGGTATGAGCGATCGCTTTTGGCATATTTTGCTTTTTGTGGTCTCAATAAAAAAACGCAGAGCTACTATCCCTCTGCGTCGAACTATAATTCACCGACTCTTCATCAAAAAGTTTTACAGCTTAGTACCACACTCAGAACAGAAGTTGTGAGTAGGGAGGTTTTTTGAGCCGCAATGGCTACAATAAACTGGCTCTATAGCCGCTTTTGGGGGTTGTTTAGGCAAGCCAATCATTTGGGCGTTGTTCTTGCCTGGGGCTACCATTGGATAGCAGTTTTCGTCTCTGGTGACGCGGACATCTACGACTACCGGGCCATTATGTGCCAACATTTCGGCGATCGCATCTTTGAGTTCTTCTCGCTTGCTGATCACCATACCCTTAATCCCATAGGCTTTGGTCAACAGCTTGATATCTGGCATCCCTACTTCCATATTGGAGCATGAGTAACGCTCGCCATAGAAGGCTTGTTGCCACTGGCGTACCATTCCCTGCCAGCCGTTGTTGAGAATTATAGTCTTGACATTGATACCATATTGTGATAACGTTCCCAACTCTTGCAGACACATTTGGAAACTGGCATCACCACTGATACAGATGACTTCTTCATCGGGAAATGCCACTTTTGCACCCATCGCCGCAGGTACACCAAAACCCATCGTGCCTAAACCTGCGCTAGAAATCCAGCGTCTGGGGCCATTCTTGAGGAATTGGGCTGCCCACATTTGGTGTTGACCGACATCTGTGGTGTAGAAAGCGTGGGGTGCTTGACTACCAATCTCCACAATCACCTCTTGGGGTGAGATGCTGTCGGCGTGGTGTGGCACTTCTAGGGGATACTCTTCTCGCCAGCGATTAATTAAGTTCAGCCATTCTTGGTTCTGATTGGGTGTAGCTTTTGCGCCTATTTGCTTGCAGCGACGCAATAAATCAATGAGTACTTTCCGCACATCCCCAACAATGGGTACTTCTGGTACACGGTTTTTGCCAACTTCAGCAGGATCGATGTCAATATGAATGACCTTGGCACGGGAAGCGAATTCATCTAGTTTGCCAGTCACACGGTCATCAAATCTCGCACCCACACAAATTAACAAATCACAATCAGTAACGGCAAAATTAGCGTAGGCGGTGCCATGCATCCCCAACATGCCTAATGCTAAGGGATGGTGTTCGTCAAAGGCTCCAATACCCATTAAAGTGGTAGTGACGGGGATATTAAATAACTCAGCTAGTTCTTTAACTTCCTCATGGGCAGCAGAGGCGATCGCTCCCCCACCCACATACAATAGAGGGCGGCGACTGTCACGAATTAACTGGATAGCAGCATTAATCTGTCGCGGGTTGCCCTTGACTGTGGGACGATAGCCAGGTAGCTTCACTGTACCTGGTTCCACAGGTACATAGTCAAATTCTTCTAAAGCCACATCCTTGGGTACATCAATTAACACTGGACCTGGACGCCCGGTACTAGCAATGTGGAACGCCTCAGCCACGATGCGTGCCATATCGGCAGGGTCGCGCACTACATAGGAATGTTTGACAATTGGTAGGGTGATGCCGTAGATATCAGTTTCTTGAAACGCGTCCGTACCAATTGATGCTCGTGGTACTTGTCCTGTGACCACAACCATCGGAATCGAATCCATGTAGGCGGTAGCGATACCTGTCACCAAGTTAGTCGCCCCTGGGCCAGAAGTACCAAAACATACTCCTACTTTGCCTGTGGCACGGGCGTAACCATCAGCTGCGTGAGATGCACCTTGTTCATGTCTCACTAGGATATGCTTAATGCTACCAGTTGCTTCCACCTTATATAAGTCATCGTAAATCGGCAAAATTGCTCCACCGGGATAACCAAAGATGTATTCAACGCCGTGGCGCAGGAGACTATCAAGCAGAGCAAAGCCACCAGATGCCCGTTTGGGCGTCACCACAGTGGGCATGGAAGTATTGGGCTGGGCCTGATTCTCGGTTTGGGGGGGACTGGTTCGGGAAAGCGATCGCACTGTCAAACCTCAGAGACTAGCTAAGTTAATGCTGAAAATCTGTAGTTAAAATTTCATTTTAATAGAAAAGTCTCTTCAAATCTCGAAATATCTATTTTCGCTCACAAACTCATCTTCAGGACATGGGGCGTTGGGGAGCCAGTTGCGTGGGCGGGTTTCCGGACTTGAGCAAACTGGCTTCATTGAGCATGAGGAATAAACTTTGACCGGAGGCGGCGCGTCTCTGGCTTCGCTCTTGACAAATGACCAATGACAATTAAATTACATCTTGCAAGACTCGATGAGTATTGTGCCAAGCCCAAACACCTACAACTGCAACTATTATGCTCATAGCAACTAACACAGTTCGCAAACCCAACACGTCAGTTAACGGGCCAGTGATTCCCAACGGTGCAAACAGGGCAATATTCACTACATGATTTTGAAAACCAAAAACTTTGCCATGCATTGTGGGTGGTGTTTGTTGTTGAATTAAAGTTTGCATCGGTACACCAATCAACGCCGCACCTACACCCAATAATGCACACAGTCCCAAAGCCAGCAATAAACTATGAGTAAAAGTGAAAACTCCTAAAACTAGCGCCATCATCAAAAATCCGATTAAAGGTAAAGGCTTGTGATGGCACTTGTTACCCCAATGACCTAAAATCCCTGCACCCAATACCATACCTACCCCAGCTGCTGCTAAGAAAAAACCAAACTGTTTTTCCTTTAAGCCGAAGTCTGCGGCTAATCTAATTGTCAGCACTGTTAAGGCCGCAAATACACAATATAGAGTAGTTAGTTGCAGCATGGCATTCAATATCAGGCGATTTTTTTTGAGATAGCGCAAGCCTTCTTTAAAGTCAGCCCAAGGATGGATGATGATGCGTTGCTCTTCCAGCTTGTCTTGAGATTTAAAGTTAACAAACTGCACAGCCAATCCTGATAAAAAATAAAGTATACCGACTATCAGTTCTTGACCATAGCCTCCCCCTAACCAAGTTTTTGCCCAACTCAATATCGGCTCGCCAATAGCAAAACCTAGGATTAAAGCTCCCATCATGGTGCTGCTGTAGAGTGCATTAGCTGCCATAAAATTCTCTTTTCGCACCAAAATCGGGATAGCAGCCTGTTCTGCTGGCGCAAACAACTGGGCCATGGTAGAAACGCCAAAAGTCATTATTAATAAAATAGAAAAGTTGCGTGGCAAGAATGCTAACAACAGCATTAATAGAGTCTGAATATAATTAGAGCCAACTAAAACAAACTTTTTAGAAAAGCGGTCTACAAAAATACCACCCGCAGAACCAAACAAAATCGCTGGTAATGTAAAAGCTAGCATCAAAGTTGAGTACATGGAGTTTTCTGCTAATCCCGGTGGTGGCGGGTAGTTCTCCAGTAGAGCAACCATCAACACGAAAAAGACTTTATCTCCTAATTGAGACAATAGTTGCCCAATCCACAGGAGCATAAAACCACGATTTTTTAGTAGGCTGCCAAACCCATTATTCACAGCAGCAGGTTCTGTTGGAAACATCAGATACTTGGGAGTAGGGACTAGGGTAGATGGGGAGTGGGGCTAGGAGAGATGAGGGAGTGAAGAGAGACAAGGGCGATGAGGGAGTCAACAATAATTATTCTCTCTTATCGCTATTATTCCCCTGATCTCCAGCTTCTTTTACTCTAAACTCCTTATTTCTCACTCCTGCTTGCTAACTCTATTTTCCGGATTATTTTTCTTCATAGCACTTTAACAGCAGATGCAAAAATTTGGCTGCACTTAAGCGACTAGCAGGAGGAGAAACTGCCATAGAGGAGTTTACCCACCAACCTTGTGTAGCTTGAGGCGAGCGCCACATAAATAAGTGATCAACTGCTGGCTCGGCATAAAAGTTATTATGCCCACTACCCAGCAAAGATGAACTCCAGTGGGTGAAGTAATCATGGCTCATCCGATGAATAGGAAAATTCGCCCATAGTGGCACACCCCATCCATCCATAGCAATAAATGCTTTGACATGACCACCTAAGAGTTGCCACAAGGACGCAGCCATTATTGCCCCAACGACACCAGCGCTAAAGCTAATGAATACAACAGGCGATTTTAGCCTATTCTCCAGGCGATCGCGCAAAAACTGCAAAATATGAAATCCTGATAAATTGCAAAAACTATTTCCAGGATAAATTAGTATATTCATTGTCTTGTGATTAACTCCACTAACAGCAATTTCCTCCCGCAATCCTGATATAAAGTTTTGAGTGAGTTCTGGTTCGTGGATGCCTGGGCAAATGATGATGTTCATCTAAGTATTAGGGTTGTTCATAGTTCTGTAGCTCAGAATATTATTTATATGTAATAAATCCAACAGCTAGCTTACGCAGATTAAAAGCTAATTTTACCTCTCTAAAAAGGTATACATCATCGCTACAAAGTAGCACTAACTTCCAGTATGAAATCAGCAAATAGCAATAAAAATAACTCATGAGGAATAGGCAGGCAATATTAAGACATAGAACCTGGTTAAAATTGATTGACATTTAATTATGTCTAATTATTCACTACGACAAAAAAATCCCCTTCCCAATCGTGATTGCTCCTCTACGGTGTACACAGAAGTCCGAAAATCTTAGAGGATGTTTGAAAAGTCGGAAAGGGTGTAAAAAAGCTCTCTCAGTATAAGCTGTGAATAGATAATAAACAGCACCGAGAGAGTGACATGAGTAAAGCATACCCCAGCAACCTGACACGCG
>JAESGB010000122.1_pt1 | contig 43763 bp, 50 predicted proteins | sample 9266211 | NCBI WGS metagenome assembly JAESGB01 (sample SAMN14514844, study PRJNA621659) | algae metagenome | isolation source: Goleter apudmare HA4340-LM2 and co-occurring heterotrophs from cave wall... | place: USA: Maniniholo cave, Kauai, Hawaii | collected 2009-07-28 | reverse complement strand
AAAGATAGAATCGCTCAACTCTGTCAACAATACGGTTTAAGGTTTGAGGAAACTGAAGAAAGTTACACCAGCAAGGCGAGTTTTTTAGACTCTGATTTGCTACCTACGTTCGGTGAAAAACCTGAAGGGTGGCAAGAGTCTGGTAAGCGAGTTAAGCGTGGTTTGTACGCTTGTGCAAATGGTACAAAAATAAATGCTGACTGCAACGGCGCAGCAAATATTTTAAGAAAAGTAGCGGTGAAGCTTGGGCTAGACTTAAGCAGAATCAGTAGCGGCGATTTGATAGCGCCTTTAAGAATCCGGTTCTGGATTTCTTAAGAATCCCCATCCGCATAATGCGGTGGTGAGTATCAATCATAAAGCAAAAGCCCTCACGAATAACGAGAGGGCTGATTGATATATAAGCTATGGATGTGAGAGCTTTAGTAATAGAGGCTCTTTAAAGAGGACACATATGAGTCATCTAAATACTACTAACTTTTACTTTGCTAGTGGAGCCATATTGGCTGGAATTTCAAAAAAATTTCAGTCTGATTTATATTTTTCTACATAGTGTAGTTTATTTGTGTCTTTCTACTTAACAACTCACAACTCTGGAGATATTAATTTTCTCAAGAGTAACAAGTCAAAAACTAATTGAAACTCAGTACAATTACGAAATATCCCACCCAAGGTTATCTGAGTGGGATTTTGAATTAAAACATTTCTTTAAACCCAGTGTCATTTTACACTGTTCTCTGGTAAATCACCAAGGGGTAACACCCCTTAATTGGTATAAAACTCTTCTCTTACTATCATTTTTTCAGAAATCAAAACTATAAGTGTAGATAAACAAAACTAAGTAGGACGGCATGAATAAATTCAAAATTCACAATTAAATACATCCAGGACTTACGCAACTGGCACACATATATTCTGTAGAAGAGTCAAGGATCAGGAGACGCGATTATACTCTTACGAGAAGCCGCTCTACGAGCGTCTACGCGTCTGTACTCAAGGGTCAAAAATTAAGATTTTTGGACTCTTGACCCTGGACAACCTACACTAAAAAAATTATGACACTTGCGTAAGTCCTAACATCGTAGCCAAGATGAGCAAGTGGCGTGCAAGGTTTTGAACCTAACTTTTTTGATCAAAGTAAAACCCTCCTAGGAGTCTAGGAGGGAAAATTTAATAAAGGGTCTTTTGTAGTTCCAACAATCTGATAATATCGGCTTTTACTTGGGTAGTGAGGCCATATTGGCTAAATTCTTTAAACATGGCAATATAATCGTGATTTAATTGAGTTTAAATGTATTCACATTTTATTGGAAATCTAATTTGTCATGTACAAAAGCTCAAGGCGCAATATTTATTTCTTCACTCATCTATTCCCTTTTGTCCTATTCTTACCCCTGAAAATTAGGCTGATTTGAAACAGAAATTTAATTTGCAAATTCTATTACTAACTGGTTTCAATATCTCATCAGGATAAGGGGGCTAAACTTTGTCTTGAGCACCCAGCATTTGTAAAATTTTTTCCACATTGTCTAAATTTCCGACAATACGCCGAATTGGATGAGGCCAAACTTTTACCAAGGTAGGAGTTGCAGAAACTTGATCTATTTCTGCTTGTTCTGGATTGGTCAGTACATCAACGACTTTTAAAGTATAAGGGTGTCCGAGCGATCGCTCTAATAATTCGTGCAGATTGTGCAGGATGCGTTCGGTGTTGGCGCTATGTCCAGCGACAAACAAACGTAAAACATAGCCCTGTGTTTGCAGTTGCAGCTTTTGTGGCGATGTCGCTACCTGACGGTACTTTGGTGTTGGTTCGGCAAGGTCTATGCGTACAATTAAATCGTGGTCTTCCCAGAGTTGGGGAAATGAAGCGTGATAACTTGTCAACACCATGCGATCGCACATTCCCTCTTGCCAAGGGGCTGATTGCCACACTAGTTCCCCTGTGCCAAAAATGGCATTCAGCACGGTTTGGTGTCGGATTACTGCCGGATAAGCCTCAGCAAAAGTTCGTACTTGTTGGGTGCGTGGGTCTAACCAGTGGTCTATAGTCGCTGTGTAGCAAGGCACTAAAAAATGAGGCGGTTCCGGTAAATCTAAAATTTCCTGTAAAGCAACACACAAATGTAAATGCCATCGACCCTGCTTGCTAGGGTCGATGCAGTAAATTAAGTCTCCTCCAGGTGTAAATAGGGCAATTCCTTTAAACAACTGGGGTCTGGATAGTTTATGTGTAGTCAAATCAGTTATCAGCAAGTACAAAATAAAAAGTAAAAGGTAAAAAGTCAATTTTTTACCTTTCACCTTCTACTGTATCTAAACTCGTCCTCGGAGGAATTGGGCCATTTCGTTAGGAGTCGGTGACATTTCCAAGGCTGTTTCTTCGGTGATGCGTCCTTCTTGGTAGAGATTGAGCAGCGACTGGTTCATGGTGATCATGCCATCGAAACCAGCTTGCTTCATCAGCTCCCCAATTTCGTCGTACTTACCGTCTTTAATCCATTCTTTAATCGCATCAGTGTTAATCAAGATATCGTGAAATGCTGCCCGCTTACCATCGGTGGTGCGACACAAACCTTGGGCAATGACTGCGACTAAAGACTCCGAAACTGCTACCCGCATCGAATCCTGTTCTTCTGCTGAGTAGAGATTGAGAATCCGTTCAATGGTTTTTACCGCACTGTTGGTGTGCAGGGTTCCCATGACCAAGTGACCAGTCTGAGCAGCTTTTAAGGCGGTGTTGACTGTTTCTTTATCCCGCATTTCCCCCACCAGAATCAAATCTGGGTCTTCCCGCAAAGCAGCTTTTAAAGCGTTGTCAAATTTCCGGGTGTGCATTCCCACTTCCCGTTGTTTAATTAAAGATTTTTGGCTTTGATGGACAAATTCAATAGGGTCTTCGATGGTAATGATGTGCTTGGCCATCTCTTTGTTGATGTAGTCAATCATGGCGGCCATCGTTGTGGACTTACCAGAACCAGTAGGCCCAGTTACCAAAATTAAGCCTTTGTGATGGTGGCACACATCCCGAAACACAGCAGGTAATCTCAACTGTTCCATTGTTAAGATTTTTAACGGAATCAACCGCAACACCATTGCCGGCCCTTTGAGGGAACCAAAAATATTAATCCGCACACGGGCAAAATCGTATTGAGTTGCGCCATCAAATTCTAGGTATTCTTCAAAGCGCTGAATTTCTGCCTCAGTCAATACCTCCCGCACCCAACTCATAAAAATTTCTTTATCCGTTTCTGGATATTCTGTTTTCTGAATTTCACCTCGGTTACGGAAGCGGGGTACTTCACCCACTCCCAAGTGAACGTCAGAATAGCCTTGATCGTAAGCTTCTTTGATGATCTGAGCTAAAGTTAGTCCCGAATTGTGGCTTTTGATACTTGCAGTTTGCGGAATTGGCGGTGGCGTACCCGGACGGTGGGATGCAACAGGAACACCTGTAGGTGGTGGTGGCGGTAAAACCTCAGTTGGAGGGTGGTTGGAGTTCTTGTATCCTGACATATCCAATGTTTGCGTAGCCTGACGCTGGGTACTAAGCGTTGGTGTGGGTGGTGGCGGCGGCGGCATTGGTGGCGCATTCCGTGTAGCAGCAAAATTAGAACCTAAAGGACTTTGTGTATCTGTCATATATCTTTAAAATTTGGCAGGTAAAATGTTGATTTCGGGAGAAAATGCCCAAAGGCAAAGCAGTCAGTGCCTGTCCGTTTCCAGCTTGAAGGCAACGGTGAGTGCTACTTCACCGCATTGTTAAGTATGTTTTTTGACCTTTGATTGCTGCGTCATGAAGATATGATGAGCATTTTTAACCCAACATACCCTTGTTTAACATACTTGATACCTGATTAAGCCTCAGTAATTACTTGGAGAATTAAGAGTGATAAAATAACTTTTTAATGACACTGTAAATTTAGATGAGAAATTTCTTGCAGGTGTCGCCATAACTTGCTAGCAATTAACAGCCAAAACACTAGCAGTTCATTTATCCAGCCGCAATCGAGAATTATGAGAAATCAACTTGATTTTTATAAGAAATGTTAACTAAGATTTGATCAAGAGGTCTGAAAAGCGGCTGGTGCAAGAGAGAGATTGATAGTCTATTCCCCAAGATAGATGCCGAAAACTAGCTTTTCTCTTAGATGTATACCTGACTTTACATTCATAATTACAAAAAATTAACTGTAAAGTTTAGTAAATAAATGCTCATTTTCTCAGAGGGTTTTTATATACTGAATTTCACTGAATGATTCAGTTTGCTTGCTCAAAGCCAACTGATATTGAAATTAACTTTTTGCTGTGTATCTGGGAGGAAAAGTCATGGTTTCGGCTCAAAGCTCTAATCTGGGTAAGACCTACTCCTTATTGATGGTCAAAAGCTTTTTGATCTGGACTTTCACATTGGCAGTATGCTTATTGGTTGTCGGTTTCCCATTAGTAGTTTTGATGGCTACGGTCGGGTGTCTGTTGTCGATTGTGTTGCAATCAGTCATGCCTGTGAGTGCAGTTTTGCTCGTAGCAGGGGGTTTGATTATGTTTAATGTGATGGCAGTTGTCATGGCTGCTGGTGTATTAACCTTCAAGGGTGTACATCCAAAACAAATCAAATGGCTTAGTTGGTTGCATGGAGAGGCAGAGCAAATGGAGACTACTGTCTACGCTGCTTGTCCTTTAACTTGTGATATCAAATAATAGTTATCGCTACTAAATTCGACAAACAGTGCATCTGCCCGGTCAAGCCGGGTTTTTTGTTGTTTGTTATTTGTCATTCGTTACTCTCCTTTCTCATGTCCTATTCCCGATTCCTTATTGAATGAAGAATACGTGAAGTTACTCAATTTAGTGACGATGCACTATTGACTAATGACTGTTAACTATTAACCATTAACTATTGACCGATGACTAATTACTAGTGACTGATGATTAAAAAAAGAGTTTACATAATTTTGGGTACTCGTCCGGAAGCAATTAAACTAGCTCCGGTAATTCAAGTTTTTCAAAGGTCGCCAGACTTTGAGTCGCAGGTAATTTTGACTGGTCAGCATCGTGAGATGGTTGAGCAAGTCATGCAGCTATTTAATCTCAAGGCTGACGGCGACTTAGAAATTATGCAGCCTCAACAATCTTTGAGCGATATTACCTGTCGCAGTTTGCGAGGCTTGGAAGGATTATTTCAAGAAAGTAAGCCAGATTTAGTGATTGTACAAGGAGACACCACTACAGCTTTTGCCGCAGCTTTGGCGGCTTTTTATCAAAAGATTCCGGTTGGTCATGTAGAAGCGGGCTTAAGAACCGATGAGCTATTCAACCCTTATCCAGAAGAAGCCAATCGACGGCTAATTTCGCAAATTACTCAGTTGCACTTTGCACCCACACCTTTAGCTGTGGAAAATTTACAGCGTTCTGGTGTTTTGGGTGAAATTCATTTGACTGGTAATACAGTGATTGATGCGCTATTAAATGTAGCAGCAACCGAACCAGCTTGTAATATACCAGGTTTAGAATGGGATGAGTATCACACCTTGCTAGCAACAGTCCACCGTCGAGAGAATTGGGGAGAACCTCTGCAAGGCATTGCTCAAGGGTTTTTAAAAATATTAGATAAGTTTCCTCATACAGCTTTAGTGTTACCGTTACACCGCAATCCTATCGTCAGAGAACCTTTACAGGCTATTTTAGGGAATCATCCCAGAATATTTTTGACAGAACCTCTAGATTATAGTGAATTGGTGGGTGCGATCGCGCGATCGCATTTTTTACTCACTGATTCTGGTGGCTTACAAGAAGAAGCACCCAGCCTAGGGAAACCAGTACTAGTGCTGCGAGAAACCACAGAAAGACCAGAAGCAGTCAGCGCAGGTACAGCTAAACTTGTGGGAACTGAAAGTGAAAATATTGTTGCAGCTGCGACTGAGTTGCTAAGTAACTCAAATGCTTATGAAGCAATGGCTAACGCCATTAATCCTTTTGGAGATGGTAAAGCCGCAGAACGCATCTTGCAAATTGTGCAAAATTACTTGCAAGCAAATTAGAGATTGTCGAAAATCAATCTCCCATTTTTATGGTGGAATGGCACTTACTCAAGTAAGAATTTTTTTCCAGATACCCGACTTCCTCAGGAAGTCGGGTATCTAAATTTAGGGTATTACGAATTGGTATTATATTCCTAATGCGTTTCGTGTGCTGGGCCCAACTACTCCATCTACTCGTAACCCATTCCTAGCTTGGAATCTTCGTACTGCTGCTTCTGTCGTCGCACCATAGTAGCCATCAGCTGTAATTCCCAAAGCTCTTTGAACTTCCGCCACTGCTGAGTTGCTATAGCCTCGCCTGAGAATATTACTCCGACTATAACCCTGGTTATAACTCTGCTCATAATAGCGACCAGAATTACGATCATAACGGCGACCATAATTACGCCCATAATGACGACGATAACTACGCCCATAATGGCGACTAGTCCGATAACCAACACGAGTAATCCACTGGGAAGCAACGTAACCACCCCGCGATAATCTAGCGAAGCCATTACGTTGTCCGACAATTCTTAAACGCGTACCTCTAGAATAACAACCAATAGGATACCTAGCAGTAGATGGGGTAGGACGGACATTTAAACAATTGTAATTTGTGCTGACATAGTATGTGCCTGGCCCATTGTATGCTGCCGAAGCTTGCGGAACTTGGGCAAGGATGGTCAACAAAACAGCAATACTAGCAAAGCTTAACAAAGAAGATTTGCAACGTTTGTGCCAATCGAAGTTGAAATTGATTTCCGGCAAACGAATCTCAGTATTCGAGTTTGGCTCTGTGTTAGCAATGTCCGTTGCAAAAGCAAACTCCGAATAAGCAAGATAGTCCAAGATTATCTCCTTGCTAATCGCAAAATTTGAAGAGATTAAATTTGCTGTGCTTTTTTCTATTATTTGTCTAAATGTTATTTAGACTACTCAGCAATATATAGAATAATAAATGAAGATTTAGTAAAGATGATGTAAGGTTAGTAACAGTTTTTTAGTTTTTAAATATGTCTTGCAAATTTTAATTCAAATTAGCACAATAGATACTTTTTCATAAATCACATATGTCTATAAATTTACCTTGAAGAAATAGAACAACACTTGAGTCAGCTTTGTGAAAAGATGCTGATGGTGGTTGCCATTAAGTACGGCAAAGACAGCCGTGAATATGAAATGGCAGGTGGTGTTCGCAGTAGCGATCGCGCCCGCAAAATTAGAGCCAGCCGCTTAAAATCTGTTGCCGAAAAAGCATCAGATGAAACTGTTAAAGCAGTCTAGAAATGTAGGGAAGCCAGCGCCGTCATTGGTGTCAAGTTAACGTAAAAGTTATGCACCGCAAGGAACTTTGAGTTCCTTGCTCATTGCTGAAGTCATCTGTACACGAAGTGTTCCCGTACTCCTAAAGGAGAAGGGTAGATGACTAAATATGCCCCAAAATCTTGAGTCTACTTCAGTAGACTTGAGCTATAAGTCAGAGAATTGATTCTCTGGCGCGTGAGGAAGGCAACGGTGAAGCTATGTATAACCAACTATTAGCTTCTCCCTGTACTCGCAATCCTTCTAATAGGGAATGAGTAAATGACCCATGTTGTAATTCATCAATTTCCCAAGATTTTTGGTTAGCTGTGCAAGAATAAAAGGTGATGACTCCCCAGGGTAAGAGCATCTCAATTAGGCTTGACATAAGGAATTAGAAGAATCTAACCCATCTTTAAGTACCAGTTTTCCGCTTGAATTTAAAAGTCATCGCTCCTTTGCCTCCGACTTTACCACCACCCATCCCAAACAAACTGACTTGTCCTTCGCCGTTGACTTCTACTGAAAGTTCCACCTCATCCAACTGCATTTTAGAATTGGTTTCCTCCGCTTCATCAAGCATTTCCCGCATTGCTTGCAGAAATCCCTTCATTTCTTGCTTGATTTTAGTTACCTCTACTTTGCGTCTAGTAATTACTAGTTCGCCTTTTTTTTGGCTGACAACTATTTCTTCAGTGGTTTGAATTCCGCCGAGTCGTCCTCCTACATCGCCACTGCTTCTGGCTCCAATGCTTCTTACACTATCTGTGACTCTTTCAGTAGTTGTATTTGAGGTTTCAGCTACTTCTTCGGTAATAATCCAGATGGCATTTGGGGTAGAATCTTCTGCTGACATAAATTTAATTATTTAGATAGGTGAAAATGAAGGCAACTCAAGAGGGTTGTTATTTGTCATTTGTTATTGGCAAGAGTGTGTAGTAGCGTGGCCACGCCACTACCTAATTCTTTTAACTTCCCCTTATCGCGCCTTAGCCGTTTCCATTGTCAAATCTTGGAACATGGCAGTGCTGAGGTAACGTTCACCGAAGGAAGGCTGAATCATCACAATCAGCTTACCTGCGTTTTCTGGGCGTTGACCTACTTGAATAGCAGCACACAAAGCCGCACCAGAGGATATCCCAGATAATAATCCTTCTTCCTTTGCTAGACGCCGTCCATAAGCGATCGCTTGATCATCACTGACGCGAATCACTTCATCAATCAATTCTAGGCGCAGCACATCTGGAATAAAACCCGCGCCGATACCTTGAATTTTATGCGGCCCAGCTTCCCCACCAGAAAGGATGGGACTGTTACTAGGTTCAACGGCGATCGCTTGAAAGCTCGGCTTGCGGCTTTTAAGTACTTCCGCAATCCCAGTAATCGTCCCACCAGTCCCGACTCCCGCAATCAAGATATCAACTTCCCCATCTGTATCTGCCCAAATTTCTTCAGCAGTGGTTTCTCGGTGAATTTTAGGATTGGCGGGGTTGCAGAACTGTTGCAGCATATATGCGTTGGGAGTACTCGCTACAATTTCTTCGGCTTTGCGAATCGCCCCACGCATCCCCTCAGTACCCGGTGTTAATTCCAAACTAGCACCATAAGCTTTGAGCATTGCTCGTCTTTCTTGGCTCATGGTTTCCGGCATCGTCAAAATCAAACGGTAGCCACGGGCGGCTGCTACCATTGCCAACGCAATACCTGTATTACCAGAAGTTGGCTCGACTAACACAGTTTTCCCCGGCTCAATCAAGCCCTCAGCTTCCGCCGAGAGTACCATATTTAGCCCGATACGGTCTTTTACAGAAGCAGCAGGGTTTTGTCCTTCTAGTTTGGCAACTATCCTTGCTACCACTCCCTCAGCTTGGGGAATTTTGTTGAGCTGAACTAAAGGAGTTTTTCCAATAAGTTCTGTTACATCTTGAGCAATTCGCATTAATTAACTCCTAAGATTCTAAATCTTGGTGCAGTGCAAAGCATTTACTTATAAGAATAAACTAATAAAACCCTTGCAGTATAGTAGTTACAACTTACTGTCTATAAATTTACGGCAGACTTAATCATCATCCAGAGATTTTATAAATCAGTATAGTCGGTTGTATAAAACTTTAAACTTGTTTGAGATATTTTTAGTTAATAGAGAACAATATTTTCTTGTGAAATATTTAATTGTTTTTCTGACTTTCTTGGTGTAACGTAAGCAAGTGAAACGCTTTTGAGTACAAGTTTTGTTAGCAAATTAAGGCGCACAAAATTCTCTTCAGCCTTTAGCCTACATTGCTTTGAGCCTGAGTGCATAAAAGCCAGAACCCTACCTGCTAAATACCAGGGCTTCAGCCTCAAAATACCAGCACCCATACCCCAACTAATTTTATCAAAGCTTGCTAGATAAGGGTTACAGGCTTTGAGTACAACTTTAATAACTTTAATAATTCCAATTAATCTACCCTAAACTCCGTTGTAGAAAGGCAGCTGATATAAAACGTATAGGATTTACGCAGAGATTCCCCTCTACCCCCCGAAATTCCTAGGTGCAAACCTAGTGAACTAGGGGGGACTTCTTAACTCCTAAATCAATGCTGATTTGAAGATAGGGACAGATTTAAAATAATTGATAATTCCTAACTAGAAAAATGATGCATTAATAATTAGCTAATGCTAGGAATATTTACCAGATTTAAGTATTAAGCTATTTAGCCTAATAACAAAAAAATCTCTACCAATTATCTACAATCTGGTAATAGATTCCAACCTCAAATCTCCGATTAGATCTGACGCCTTTTAACTACGTAGCTTACTTCTCGCCCTAGGCGAATATTGCGTAGCTTGCTTCTGCCCGGAGAGCAGTATTACGAATTGGGAAGGAACAGCCACGATGAGAGTCAAGCTTGTCAATGTTCTCACAGTTTGTGTAGTCACTTTAGCTGTGCTTTCTCCAGCACTATTAGTATTTAGTGTAGTCTGGGGCAAACATATAGAGCTAGTAGAAACACAGAGTTCAGCTTGTGAAATCAACAAAGACTGCGTAAGAAAAAACACATCATCTTCCCGGTCAAAAATTATCAATCATTCTCAATATCAGGCTAGCATCCAAAACTCTACCCATACTCTTGAGCACCAAAGGCTAACTGTTGCTGAACAATATCAACTGGCTATTATCTTACAATGGGTTTTCTTTCTGATACCGATTTTTTTCGGTGTAGGAATTATTATTTACGATCGCTATCTGGTTTATCGTGCAGCAGTTTTTAAAGAGCAAGTTGCAATGCTAGAAAAGCTCTGGCAGCAGAGCATCGAGCAATAAATTATTCCCAGTTCACTCATTCCCTTTCAACAAAAATACCATGACAGACGAACGCCAACTCCTATATTTTGAATTAATTGACCAGTTACTCAGATGTCCTAATGGTCAGGAACCAGCAATTTTGGAATCACAACCAGAATTAATTGATTCTGGCTTTGTATATGCAATTTTGAAGGTGGCAACTGTATTTGCACACGAAGGCAATCAAGATGGTGCTCAGTTTTTGTTTTTCATTGGTCGTGAATTAGCGAAGCAACTGGGATTGTACCCTGAAATAGAAGCTGCTAATTCTGCACCAGAAGTTTCAGATAAGGAGTAACAATGTTATTGACAGCAACTGACGCTGGACAAATAGCGTTAGAGTTTCTCATGGCAGACTGGAATCTCTCAGAAAATGACAGAGAGTGGTTCACAATCTTTAATTCTCGTCTGATTGGTGAGTCTTGGTACATTGTAGAACTGGGTGTGTCTGGATTTCCTGATCGGTGGTTTATTCAAGTCTACGATACTGGAGCTTGTGACCCAGACTATACATTCATTTCGCCTATTCGTGGTTCAGATGGATATGTTGACCTGATAGATTTACCACAACTTGTGGCAGAGGTTTTAGTTTCAGAACGTAATGCTCGATAAGCACAATTCAAAATTAAAATAAAAAATTTTGAATTCACAATTTTAAATATTTAGCAGTTAGGAGGTAATCGCAAACAAGCTTTTACCTCTTTTTGTTATTTGTTGTTTGTGAAAATTTAGATATTTACTTTTTTTAGATAGGATTATAATATTTTACGTTAACAATGACACAAATAAGCATTGCTAAAACACTACGAAAAACTGTGATGGATCATAATTGTGTTGAACTGGTATTAATATTTAATTTTTGAACAACATGTAAGGTACGTCCTTGCAAAGGATAACGCACCAAAACCTTGCAAGTCCTGCGTTAGACTAAAGTTATTACACAGTCTATAAATACTATTCGTAATTTATGAAAATGTTTTACTTCTGAGCACTATGACATAAACATAATGGTTATTTATGAGTTTATACTAATTGATAAATTTTAAAATTTTTTATTTATAAGCAATATTAAATGTCAGCTTTGACTCACAAAAATATGTTATATTAATATCGTGATGAACGCTACAGAAATATCAATTGCTATGATTGCCGAAGACATCCTAGCCAAAGAATTTACCAGAGTCGTCAGTCACTATTATCCAACTCTTGGAGAATTACTTGATGGCTGTTATGTGAAAGTAATTACTTGTTTTTGGGGACGACCAGCTAGGCGCTTGCAATATATAGGAATTTATTGTTCTGGAGAGATGATTCCTTATGTGCAAGCCCACAAAGAAATCCTTCGAGAAGTAGCAGACAACATGGGACTAATTCAGGTAGTCTGCATGAATGCTAGACGATTATTGCGCGATCCTATGTCGAAGCTGAAACAAAGTGAGCCTCGCTTATGGTTGGAATTACAGTTAGTTGCAACCTAAGATGAGCCAAGGTAAATAATGAAAACAGGACTTTTCTGCAATTACGACAATTATCATCAGGATGCCCATCGGGCGATTTTGGAACAAGTCGCCTTGGTAAAGCAAGCCCAAACCTTGGGTTTTGAAGAAGCTTGGGTAAGTGAGCATCATTTTAGTGAATCCAATCTTAGCCCTTCTATGTTGCTATTGATGGCACACTTGGCGGGATTAACTTCAACTATTCAATTAGGGACGGCGGCGGTGTTACTACCGTTTCATAACCCGATTAGAGTCGCAGAAGACATTGCTACCTTGGATAACCTTACCAATGGCAGATTGTTATTTGGGATTGCTAAAGGGGGGCCATTTCCTGAACAGAATAAGCATTTTGCCACACCAATGGGTGAATCTCGTGCCAAGATGCTAGAGGCTATGGCATTGATTCAGAAGCTTTTATATGAAACTGATGTGTCATTTGATGGGGAATATTATCAATGCGATCGCCTCACAATTTACCCCAAACCTCTACAAAAGTCTATTCCTGTCTATGTAGCCACCGGGGATAGTGCAGGTATAGAATTTGCTGCCAAACATGACTATGGCTTGATGGGTGGGCCGCCGTTTTCCCTGGAGAGGTTGAAAAACACTGTTACCCAATATCGGGCTTTAAATTCCAGTGGTGCTGACAAACTCGTGCTGGCCCGGTTCTTTTTTGTTGCTAGGACATGCGACGAAGCAGTGAGTCAGGCATTGCCTTTCATCCGCAAATTTAGCCTGAAAATGAAAGCCAACTCGGCACAAGTAATGCAGAACAGTTCTCACAACCAAAAGCCATTTGATCGTACAAACATCTGTTTTGATGAAGACTATTTGATTGAGAACTCAATTATCGGTGATGCGGTCACTTGTCGGGACAAAATCAGAAAATTCCAGGATGAGTTAAATTTGGGTACATTGGCATTCAAACCCTCATCCTTCGACCTACAAAAAAACCTGGACAGTCTCACCCGCTACAATCAAGAGGTGCGGAATTATGTCTAAACTTCCCTTACTTCCTCCAGATGATTTACCTCCAGCAGAAGTAACAAAACTCGATGGGATGTTACATCTGGAATTTGAACAATCGACTGGTAGATGCTTTTATCAAGCGTGCGATCGCATTACTCAAGCCTTGTTAGCTCGTTGTCAGTGGTATCTCACAACCAATGCTACCGCCTTAATGCTGATTATTGACTGCCCTGACATAGTTTCTTATTGGCATATAGTCAGCAATATTCCCCAGTTAGGCAATCGCCTAGAAAGGTTTACGAGTAATGCCACAATTAGAGTCTATCCTCCCTTTGGTAAAGGAATGCCGTTTGAAATTAGTGTGAATGAAATCTCGGCTTATCGAGATTGGCTGTAGTTCAAAAATAGTCGAGTGGTTGTGATATTTGTTATCTAGAATTGTTAACTACAGATGGACGCTGGTGATTTTGAATAATTATTAGCGTTCATCGACATTGAATTTTGTTGGTAGTGGCAGAAGATTAATGTAAAGCAAACCAAATTTATTAGACGTGTAGCATATTTACATCCGTTAAAATTAAACCATATATTCCCAGTCTTCTACATCATTGACAAAACTTTCAATATTAGAATCGCTGACAAAAATCATTCAGATTCTTCACCTAGATAAGATTGGCGACTGTGACGAACATGAAGAATTGCGACAACATCCTCCTCGACTACAAATAAAACTCGATATTTTCTTTTTTTTCCGATCCAGAATTGCCGAATTTCACGACCAGTCACTTTGGCTTCTGGCGCTATGGTAGTAGTGATGCTATGGCATCTTGAAGTTCGTAGTACCAATTATTTGCTATTTCAGGATTCAGATTATCACATATCCAACGATAGGAAGTTTCGATTTCTTGAAAAGCGGTAGGTTGAATAATAACTTGGTAATTCATGAGCGAGGAGGAATGTTAAATTTGTTTTGTAAGGTTGCCAAAGCTTCCTCAGCAGGAATTCCTTGACCTTGTTCAAACTCATCTATTCCTTTACGAATACCTACTATTGCTTCAAGGTAATCAATGCGTTCTAAGAGTTCTCGATATGTGTTAGGGTGATGTTGTGGGGATGTTTTCAGTGATTGCAAAAAAACAAGTATATCCTCTAGGATGTCATTGGGGGTGTTGTCAATTTCTTGTAATAGCAATTCTTTGATAGTCATTACAGTTAATCGCTGAAATTTATGTTTCTCTAGTCATTCTAAATGATTCATGAGAAATTTAACAATTCAGGTGCGAGTATAATTAACTACTACAAAAACTCCAAAATTTCTACACCAAACAAGCGATACCTTTCCTGCGGAATGCTACGTGAACGCACTTATCCGGGAGTTACAAGAAAATAAAGTACCATAGGCGATCGCATTACTCAAGCCTTGTTAGCTCGTTGTCAGTGGTATCTTACAACCAATGCTACTGCCCTGACATAGTTTCTTATTGGCATATAGTCAGCAATATTCCCCAGTTAGGCAATCGCCTAGAAAGGTTTACGAGTAATGCCACAATTAGAGTCTATCCTCCCTTTGGTAAAGGAATGCCATTTGAAATTAGTGTGAATGAAATCTCGGCTTATCGAGATTGGTTATAAGTAAAAAATAGGGGAATTGTTCTGATATTCGTCATACCAGTTTGGATTTTGAATTGGCAATCTTTGTCTGTATCTAGGCTTTGTGAATCCAACTGTCGCCATCATTTTTCAAATTGGTATTATCTATAATTGCTAATCTTATGTGGAGACGTTGCAATGCAGCGTCTCCACAATTCACAAGGGTGATTTCCTACTGGGTGTAAATCAGGTCAATCCCCAGCAAAGTTTAATTAATGGCTATGACTAGCTTCCTTTTGATGATCACCTTTACAACCACCATGACCATGTTCATGATGGTGATGATGACCAGCACCGTGGGCGCAGTTTTGTAAATCCTGTCCCATGAGTTTTTCGCTGATTTCCCGTAAGGATTCATCTACAGGCTTTAGGCCAATCCACGCATCAATCTTGCCCACATCAAAGCCAAATTCGCGGCGATCGCCTACTTCTAATAAAGGACGGCGAATCAATAGCGGATCTTGAACCATCAGTAACAAGGCTGTTTGTGCATCTAATTTTTCTGGAACCACATCACCAGATTTTATCCTTGAGGAACTGGGGTTAAACCATTCGGATATGGGGCGATCGCCAAAAAATGATCGCAAACGTTCAGTTGTCCAAGCTTCTGTTAGTAGGTTTTGGGCTATAACCTCATGACCAGCTGCTGTAAGCAAAACTTTTTGCTTAGTACCACCTTTACAACCTGGTTTTTCATAGAAAATTACTCTCGCCATTGAGTCATCTCCTAGTTAGATTAACTTGAGCGGCAAATTATACCAATTCGTAATTCGTAATTACTGTTGATTCATGTTTTGCGATATTTACCCACTGATGCACGCAGATAAACGCCAATTATTTATTCACATAAATAGCATTTGCATCGGTCTTATTATTTAATCATAATACTTTTGTGAGGAGAATAGATAATTAACCTATGCCCCATGACGCCACTTGCTACAATGCGGCGGCACGTTTTAGGGGGAAGTTTCCCCCCAAAAGCTGCCTTGGAAACCCGCGCAACGCAGTGGCTCCCCCATGCCCAATTAGTTTAAAACTTTTTAGCAACATGACTCACTGAGTCAAATTCAAACCTTTCTTTGGGGACAGTTTCGCCATAAATATTAAAAGTTACAGTAGGTTCATCACCTACTGCTTGGACACTATGAATAGCATCGGGAGTAAAACTCACAATATCTCCGGGGAATAGGGTAATTTCTCCCGTAGTTTCGATTTTATCCTGAGTTTCTAGGCTGTGGTTACGCCGCCAAAATGTGTTTTTTTCTTGACCTTTTAATACAGCCACTATTCCCCAGGTTCCATGATTATGAATATTGGATTTAGTTCCTGGGGCAAATGTTACTGTTTGTACTGTTAAGGGAAAACCTAACTCATCATACAGTAGTAAAACTGAAGTTCCGGTTTGAGGATCAGGCTCTAAATATTGACTCTGTACCCAATATGAATTAACAATTAACCGCCTGACTAACATTCTCATTTCTGGCAGATGGCTCGATTCATCTTCAACATCATTGAGCACATCTTCCATTTCAGTTAAAAACCGATATAGACGATAGTTTTCCCGCAACAAATCCCATGACCTTACTGCTTTACAGGGTTGATAATTACCATCCCCTGTTACCAGCCAATCTCTCTCTTTCATAGCTGTTTAAATAGTCAAGCGAAAAGAGTTTTGTGGAAGCAGGGGGAGAGTAGGCGAGATGGGAGTAATTATCGGCATAGGTTGATTAGGAAGTAGTGGTGCAGGAATTAGGGTAGGCGAATTAATAGCAGATTGAGAGAGGGGATAATACATAGATGTGGTGATAGAGAAAAAATGATTCATGGTTTTTCACAAATGACAAACAACAAATAACAAACACCAAATAACAAATCAATCATCTTCTAATGGGCGTGTCAGAATATCCCATAAAATGCCAGCGCCAAAATCATTTTTCTCGTCTACCTCTTTAACTCTGGCACTGATTTCTTTAGCTAGCTCTAGCTCTTCTAACTTAGCTAAGACCAATCCAGAAGCAGCATAAGCATTTAAATACAGTCTAATATTAGGGTCTTCTTTGCGACTAACTAATATTGCTTTGAGTTGTTCCCAATTATCAGGTAATTTTTCTAGTTCTTTAATTTTATCTAATAATTGTACTGTTGTTTGTAGTGCTAGAGGGTAATTATTTTTGTAATAAAAAAATCTATATGCCGCTACAAAAACATCAGTATGTTCTGCACTTTTAGCTAATGCTGTTTGCATATACTTTTCTGATTCGGTGGTATTTTCCCAAGTTTGAGTTGCCAAGATCAATAATTTTTTGATATCTTCTGGCACATGAAACCATGAGAACTTTTCTGGCTGAACTTGCATAATAATCTCCTGGTTGAGGAGACGTAGCAGTGCTACGTCTCTACCATTTCTAAAAAAGGCTGAGAATGTACACTAGAGTAAACAAAACTATCCAAATGATGTCTACGAAGTGCCAGTAAATTTCTGCCATTTCAATGAAGGTGTGTTTGCTAGCAGAATAAAGGCCTGGTTGATGCGATCGCCACACTACAGCCAAAATCAATAACAGTCCCACAAATACGTGCAAACCGTGGAACCCAGTCATGATGTAGAAGCAGTTGGAGAAGACATTGGTAGTCAAACCATATCCCAGAGTTGCATACTCAAACACCTGACCAGCCAAGAAAATCGCGCCCATGACGGCGGTAACTAAATACCAAAAGCGCATTCCCTTGACATCATTCTTTTTAATCGCCACATCACCCAAGTGAATGACGAAGCTACTAGAAACCAGAATAATGGTGTTGATTGTGGGCAAGAATAGTTCTACTTCTGTTCCTTCTGGAGGCCAAACATCTGTAATGCCTCGAAAGAACAAATAAGTGGCAAAAAATCCCCCAAACATCAAGGATTCTGAGGCCAGGAATGTCAACAGCCCCCAAACTCTTAAATCTGGGTGATGTTCTTCATGATGTTCATTTGTTGTCGCTATGGTCATTTTGTTTACACTCAAAGTTGCTTTTTCTCTGCCTCTGCGTGAGGAATGATTTTTTTAACGCAGAGGAACGCGGAGGTAAGCGCAAAGGTACGCGGAGTCTAAATTAAGCGCTAGCTTCTGTTGGTGCTGGCTGCACTTTGGTATCATGACCGTAGTCGTAAGGGCCGTGAGTGACAACGGGTAAGACTTCCCAATTTTCGATCGCAGGTGGTGAACTGGTTGTCCATTCTAGGCTCAAAGCCTGCCAAGGATTATCACCTGCTAAGTCGCCTTTGATCCAACTTTGAATGATGTTGATGGTGAAGGGAATTACTGATAATCCCAAAATAAAGGCTCCGTAGGTGGAAATCACGTTGAGGTCGATAAATTGCGGGTCATACATTGCAACTCTTCGGGGCATTCCTTTCAAACCCAACTCGTGCATGGGTAGGAAGGTTAAATTAGTGCCGACGAATGTCAAAGCAAAGTGAACGCGACCCCAAGTTTCACTCAATTTGCGTCCGGTCATTTTGGGGAACCAGTGGTAAATGCCCGCGTAGATGCCAAACACGGAACCACCAAATAGCACGAAGTGGAAGTGTGCTACTACATAATATGTGTCGTGGACGTGGACATCAAAGGGCGCTGTTCCCATTGTGACGCCACTTAAGCCGCCCATAACGAACATGCACAATAAACCAATGGCGAAAAGCATGGCGCTGGTGAAGCGAATCTTACCACCCCAGAGGGTAGCAACCCAGGCAAAAATCTTCACGCCAGTGGGAACAGCAACGATTAGGGTAGAGATGGTGAAGAAAATCCGCATCCAACCGGGTGTACCACTGGTGAACATGTGGTGTACCCAGACGAACAAGCCAACAACGCAGATGGCGACGCTGGAATAAGCGATCGCTTTATATCCGAAAATTGGTTTGCGGGCATGAACGGGAATGACTTCGGACATGATGCCGAAGATAGGCAGAATCATTAAGTAAACTGCCGGGTGAGAATAGAACCAGAACAAGTGTTGATAGATAACAACGTTACCGCCTGCATCTGGTTTGAAGAAGGATGTGCCAAAGTTGAGGTCAAACAACAGCAAAACCAAACCCGCAGCTAACACTGGTGTAGAGAGGAGTGCGAGGATTGAGGTTGCTAAGATTGCCCAACAAAACAAGGGAACTTGATCCCATTTCATACTGGGAACCTTCATCATCAGGATGGTGATCACAAAGTTCACCGAACCCAAAATTGAGGAAGTCCCCACCAACACGATCGCCAAAATCCACATGGTTTGAGCAACGTGTGCTGTCACCAAACTCAAAGGTGGGTAAGCTGTCCAACCAGATTGAGAACCGCCAAAGATAAAACTACCTAACAGTAATAAACCTGCTGGTGGGTTTAACCAAAAAGCGATCGCATTCAGCTTGGGGAAAGCCATATCCCTAGCACCAATCATCAGTGGTACTAGATAGTTGCCAAATCCCCCAATGGCACTAGGAACGATCCACAAAAAGATCATGATCGTTCCGTGATTGGTCATGAAAGCGTTGTAAAGATTGGGGTCGAGTAAATCTGCGTCTGGTGTCGCTAATTCTACTCGAATAGCGATCGCCATCAATCCACCAATCAAATAGAACACAAACGCTGTCACTAGGTACTGGATACCAATTACCTTGTGGTCAACGTTAAACGTAAAGTAGTCTTGCCATTTCCACGCCTGGGGATGGGACGAATGGCTAACCGCTAGCTTATCTGGTGGCGTATTCCGCGGAAATTCTACCTTTGTCATATTTTTGTCCTTTGTGGTTTGTCATTTGTCCTTTGGCATTTGTGGTTTGTCCTTTGGTGTTTGTCATTTGTCAGTTACCAATGACCAATAACCAATAACTAATGACCAATGACCAATGACTCCAAACTTGCTGCACTCACCCCTAAATCATGTACATGGGGAACCAGAAACTCGGATTTAGATAAGTTTGCTGGGTTAGCAGCGATCGCTTGATGTAAATCTGACTTTTGCGCCAGTTGGTTTTCACTCAGCCAGCTATCATACTCTGCTGGTGTGTGGACAATAACCTGCGATCGCATGGAACCGTGATAACCACCGCAAAGTTCTGTACACACTACCGGATAAGTACCTGGTTTGGTGGCGACAAAGCGCAATTCAGTTGGAATACCAGGAAGCGCATCTTGCTTTAACCGGAACTGAGGCACCCAAAATGAATGAATCACATCCAGCGCTGACAAGTTGAGTTGCACATCAGCACCGACAGGAACATGCAATTCTCCAGAGGTAATGCCAGTTTCAGGGTAGTTGAAGATCCAAGCGTACTGCATCCCTTGGACATTCACCACCAAGTCGGCTGGTTTACCTTGGGTTTGAGGAGACGCGCCAATACCAATTGCAGGAGCAGTTGTCGGAGCTGAGGTGTCATCTAGAGTAGTGGCGAGAGCACTCCCACTCATGTGTGCCACATGCGCTGCACCATGAGGATGACCCGTAGGCTCAAACCCTCCCATTCGGTTGTAGACATCTACACTGTAGATACCCAAACCAATCACAATTACTGTGGGGATTGCTGTCCAAAAAATTTCTAGGGGAACGTTACCTTCTAGCGCTACGCCATCGGTATCATCTCCTGGACGGCGACGAAACTTAATTAAAAAAACCACAATTGTTCCTTCTACCACCAAAAAGAGAGCGATGGCGATGGTAAACATGACGTTGAAAAATCCGTCTACCAAAGGCGCTTGTAGCGACGCTTCTACTGGCATTAGAGTGTGGTTTTGACCAATCCAGATGCTGATTACTGAGACTAATATGCCAGCAATCAGGGTCCATAGTGAAACCGGAATTTGTTGCATACATACTACCTGCTCTGTAAAACGCCGTTATCAGTTATCAGTTGTAGAGACGCGATTAATCGCGTCCACAGTTATCAGTTTGTTTACTGTTCACTGTCTTTCACAGGGCAGCGTTTTTGTTTTCTCTCACTAATTTTCTAACTTAACCCTATAAAAATTGGGGGAAATTTCCATATCTTTTCATATCTTTCCCCCCAAGAGATTAAAACTATATCTCAACTCCCATGACACGGGAGTATCAGAATTTGCGGCAATCTAGTTGCCTTACAAGAACACTTTTAGCCCTAATATTAATTAGGCTAAAATATCAGCAAGTATAAATTTGTTAATAGATAACATTTTGACATTTACGGATTTGTTTACTGTGAACCTTTTACCGAGTTACAGTAAATCTTGAGCATTCCCCTCAGACAACCTTGCTGAGTACTTTAGCTAAACCAAGACCTTAATTTTCTAAGGGAGCGTGGGTGTAGCAATTCTTCGGACAAATCCGCGCACAGGCTTCGCAACCAATACAACTTTCTGGATTAGCTACTTTCATTACCTTTCTTTCAATTTCTTCATCATCTTCATCCTCAACAATTTCCCCTTCTTCGTTGAGTGCCATTAATCCTAAGACATTGTATCCACATACTTTAATGCATCTGCCACAGCCGATACATTTGTCTTTGTCAATTGCCTGGGCAAATTTAGGTGTCCAGGTTTTACCTCCAAATGTCAATCCTGTTAGTTGTGCCATGAATAAACCCTCGGCAATTCTGCCTACAAATTTGTTTGTGCTTTGATGATCATCCTAACTCAATCTTAATTCTTTATTTTTACTCTTCAACAACCATTTTTTCTATAATCAATTTTTTATGACTTATCGAGTAATAGCACATTTTTTTTAGCCATAGCCTGTAAATGAAATTTATTGCCAATAAATTTAATGTTAAGTACCTGGCGTAAAGCTTGACTAATAAGGGTTGTAGCGTAGTTAATCTAAAATACAAAATCTGATTAACTATGTCATATCCAAAGTTAAAAACATCTATTTACTAGCAATAAAAATCAATAAATGCTGAATATGCCGTCTGGTAAATATTATATTTATACCAGCATTACTATAATTTATCTAAGATTTTTTATGCAATTAAAAATAAGCAACAAACCGTATTTGAATATACAGCTTATGCATTTATTAGTTGTATTTCCACATCTGCATTTTTCTATTTATTGAGCAACTAATTGCTGATACAAATAGGATAAACAGAAATGTTGTATTTACACATTAAGCTAATTTCCCGTCGGTATTTTTTGATAAAACAAACTGTAACCTTTATGGCAGAATATTAACGAATGTAAAATATTAAAATGCTTAATAATCGTTATAAGCAGCAAAAACAAAACATTTGAATGTTCGGTGAAAACACTTTGGCTAAGGATTTTTAGTCAAAACAGCAATAATTTTAGTTTACTTATAAAGAAAAACATTAAAAAATGTTTCTAAGCTCATCATGAACAAACTTAGGATAACTATTATGAAATGTATAGTTAATAAAGAACTAACAAGAGGCTTTAGTTTCAAGCTTTAAATAAGTTCCAAATACATCAGAACTCTAAATATGGATGTGGCAATTAGTGAGACAAGGAAAATTTTTCTTGTCTAAAAAATAATTTGGCAGCCAGTCATTAATCTCATGAATCAAAAGGACACATCCAGGGGAGACTTGAGCCAAACATCTCAACGATTAGGGTGGTAAAAATCTATATGCCATATACAATTCCCAACAACAGTTGCGTTGGATGTGACAATTGCCGTCCCCAATGTCCTACAGGTGCAATCAAATTAGAAAATAATGAATACTGGATTGATCCTTCTCTTTGTAACAATTGCGAAGGTTATTATCCAGAACCGCAATGTGTTATTGTTTGTCCAACTCAGTCGCCCATGCCTTGGCAAGCGAAGAAGGGAAGATGTAAAGTTGAACCCAGAGATGCTACTAGCCCAGATTTATTTTCTAATGGCAAGAATCATCCATTTGCTTCTGCGATCGCTATTTGGGAAGCTTGCAACGTATTGGCACAGCGTACATCCCTACATTGGGAAATTGATGAAGCTGGCTATCTATCTTACCGCCGACAACTTAAACAAGGTAGGGGTGCGATCGCCTTTCACATCAAAGATCCATCTCATGTCAGCACCCGCACCACAGAATTAGCCGCTATTGAGTCCCTAGATATTAGAGCCACTTGCATCCATTTGATTTTCGCAGCTTACGCCACAACCTCACAACAACCTTGGGAGCAAGAGTTTACTGTTGACGAACGCCAACTAGAGAAATATTTAGGGCTAGAAAAACGCAAAGACCTCAGCAAAAATGCCAAACTAGCCTTAATGAAAAACATCGTGCAGCAAACTTGCTCACTGATCATTTCCATTGACTGGCCACAACAAGGCAGAGTTAAAGGATTCTCCATTACAGGAAGCCGCTTATGGCACTTACTAAACATTGAACACCATTTTCAAGAAGATGATTTAGGGTGTAAGTATTTAGTGGGGCTAACATTTAAAATCAGACCCGGAATCTGGACACAGCATTTCCTCAATAAACAAGCATGTAAAGAACGTACCGGATTTTATCAATATGGTGTTCTCCCCAAAACCCTGTTAACTACTGTCATGAGTATATGGCAGCAACATGAAGGTGCAGCTAGATTAATGCTGTGGTTGCTGTTCAAAACCAAAATGGGTAAAGAACAACGCATCACCATTCCTACCTTACTCCGCGTTGCTTACGGTGAAGAAAAAGTCGCTCTAGCCTCCCGACAACGAGAAGAACGCAAACGCCTACTGCGAACCTTTGAAAGTGATTTAGAAGTACTCAACCACTACGGAATTAAACCCAAGTTTGACCCCATTACCTACCCCACAGAAATCCAACCCTTATGGGCAAAGTTAATTGACATTCCCGAAGATCCCGAAGCTGCATTAGAATTTTGGACAAATGACGGTGGCTGTGACACCCGCCTCACAGACACAGGCCCCCGTGGTAAATGGAATCTGCTGATGAATGCACGGATTCTGTCCTTTGAACTACCGCCAGAATGGGATCAGCAAAACTCCGATCCCGAAAAAAAGCAGCGACGCACAGTTAATAAAACCAGAAGAACCACCAAAACCACAGGCGATTTACTCGGCGAACAGATTTTGCAAGCACGGAAAAATCTCCATCTCTCCCAAAGAGAGTTAGCTAAGTTAACAGGTAAAAGCCAAAGCTGGATTCGTGATATCGAAAATGGGCGTTTACGGGTGAAGTTAGAAGACCAAGCGCTGTTACGGAAGGTGCTAAACATCGCTTGATTAATTAGTGCTATCTTGCTGTGATGCCAAAACATCGGTTTGTTATCTTAATGCATCGCCCTGCAATGCGATCGCATCGAGTCACAACTCAATTGCATCGCTTTGCAAAAATTAAACTTGCCCTGGAGAACGCTATAATGTCAATGAGTATTAATCATTTGCTTTAAAATGGATATCCTGCGTGAAGATAACTCTGTTAAGCACACGAACTCTTTACAAAAGTTCGTCATCAGGTAATGTTGTCGCCCCATCTTCATAGGCTGTTAGCACATCTATCCCACGGCGACGCAATTGATCTGTAATTGCTTGGGGTACATGCACATCCATATACAGAGGATAAATTGCTGTTTAGAACCTCATTATAGCTTGTATCCGAAATCAAGTGGCAAAGAGCGTAGTTTGCCACCGCAGGCATCGCCTTTAGAGTAAATCATCAGATTTAGTCAAAATAAATAAACTCCCATCTCCGCCACGTCCAATTCTGCACGTTTCATCTAAGTAAGTAATATCAAGAGTCGCAGTTCTACCAAGAGGATTATTAGCTGAAACAACCTTAAACGGGTTGAGTTGCGGTGTCCCAATACCCACAATCTTTTCAATCGACAGGTAACGTTTGTCAAAATAAACGTTGATGCGTTGATTTGATGGCAAAGATCCATCTTCTGTAGCCGGCTCAAAGCTAGCTGTTACCTTCACATGTCCTGATATTAATCTCAGAGGATGTTGAACAAAGGCGAGATTGAAAAATAATTTATTAGCAACATTAATTACCTGATAGACTTTGCCTACCTTTAACCCTAATGGCAGAGAGTCTAAAGAGCGAATTTCCCTAGCTGTTGAGTATTGTAATTGCCAAGCACCATCTAACAGAGAAATAGCATTGAGAAGAGGCTGGGGATGGGGATTAATGCTTTCTAGTTCCGTCGTCAATTGTTCGATTTCTGTAGTGATATTTGTGTCTAATTTTAAATTGGTAACAGGAGAACCATCACGATGGGCAGGAATCTTCTCCAGCAATGCTTGTAATTTTTCTTTTAAGTAGAGTGGATTATTCAATGGTGTTCCTTTACATAATGTTTAGCTTTAATTAACCCCTATCTTTTTGCTTGCTAGAGGTTAACTTTATTTATTATCAAGGCAAAAGAGCCAAAATGAAGCAATTCAAAATTCAAAATTAAGCATTGCAAACCCACGGATGTGGGTTTCGTCTGTGTAGCTGCGATTTCTAATCATCAGGGATTTTTCTACCGTCTCTCGATGGTTTCAGCGTCAGGTTTTGGGTTTGGTAAAAATGAATCAAGTCGAGCTAACGACTAATACATCTGAAATAGCATTGTCAGGTGTTGACCTTTTCACACAACCATTTATACCAATTATCTAAACCAGCGCCAGTGGTTGCAGAAACCTGAAAAACTTTCATGTGGGGATTTACTTGCTGGGCATATTCTATGCACTTTTGCACATCAAATTGCACATAAGGCAATAAATCTATTTTGGTGAGAATCATGATCTCACTAGCACGGAACATGTGAGGATATTTTACAGGCTTATCTTCTCCCTCTGTGACTGAGAGAATCACCACCTTTACTTGTTCTCCCAAGTCAAATAAAGCCGGACAAACTAAATTACCGACATTCTCAATCATCACGACAGAATTGAAGGGTGGTTTGAGTTGTTGTAAACCCCTTTCTATCATTGATGCGTCGAGATGACAGCCAGTACCTGTATTAATTTGAACAACTTTACAGCCTGTCTCTTTAATTTTTTGGGCATCATTAGTGGTTTCTTGGTCGCCTTCAATTACACTGATAGATAAATTATGTTTTAAATCATTAATAGTACGAGTTAAAAGAGTCGTTTTCCCCGCACCAGGAGAACTCATTAAATTTAAAGCCAGGATTTCACGACCTTGAAACCAGCCGCGATTTTGGGCAGCTAGGAGATTATTTTTCGTTAAAATATCTTGTTCTAAAGATATGGTTGTATTATGTATTTTGGCGTGAATTTGTGATGCTTCATTATGATGGTCGTGAGTGTGGGCATGAGTAATCACAGTTCCATCTGGTAGGGTATGAGTATGATGGTCGTGTTCATGATGTTCTACCACATCGGTTTGCAAATTGGTTACTTTGCTTTCACCCTCATCAGAACAACCGCAGATTACACACATACTTCCTCTATTTCTATTTCCTTAATTTTTAATTCTTCGCCAGCTATTAAATCTAATTGCACGCTACCACAATGACAAATACCAAAGGGTTTATCTAAAGCAATTTCTGTACCGCATTGGCGACATCTTCCTAAACCGGAAATTTCTCTAATTTCGAGGATGGCGTTTTCTAAAACTGTATCTTTTGTACAAATGTCAAAACAAAATTGCACGGCATCGGGCAAGATTGCGGAAAGTTGACCAATTTCTAATACAACTCGCTTGACTTTTGAGTTGTTAGCGTGTTCCGTGACAATAGCAACAATATTTTGTGTAATTCCTAGTTCGTGCATAAACGGTTTAAGTTGTGGAGTAGCAGGCTAGGTAAATAAACTCGCATTCATAATCATATTTACCATAGGTTAGTATATTTATTGTATATAGTAATTTTTCCTAGTTTGATAGTAATGCCATGACACTACAAAAATTGGAACCGGAACTACTAGCTTTAACAGCAAATGAGAACGTATAATCAACAAATGCGTGGCAATTGATCACCTACCAACATATCAACAATACGTTCGGCATTAAAAGCAGTTTTTAACATCACAACACCAGGAGGTGAGGAAATAGCTTCCCCAATGATACAAGCATCTTTTCCCGCCGGGTGAGATTTCATAGCTGATAAAACAGACTCTGCATATTCACACGGTACTACTACTACTAACTTACCTTCATTGGCTAAATATAAAGGGTCTAACCCCAAAATTTCGCAAACTCCCTGTACCTCTTCCCGGACTGGGATAGACTGCTCATCAATCCGAATACCCACTTGAGAACTGAGGGCAAATTCATTTAAAACTGTCGCTAACCCGCCGCGTGTCGCATCCCGCATAGCATGAACATCTGGGCAAACTTTCAGGATAGTTGCTACTAAACTATGTAAAGGCTGACAGTCACTTTTGATATCTGTTTCTAACGCTAATTCCCCACGGGCGATTAAAATCGCAGCGCCATGATTGCCCAATTCACCGTTAATGATGACTACATCTTTTGGTTGAATATTCTGAGCAGAAATGTTAATTCCAGATGGGATAACCCCAATACCAGCAGTATTAATAAATAGTTTATCAGCAGCCCCACGATGGACAACTTTTGTGTCACCTGTGATGATTTGTACCCCTGCTTGATTGGCGGCTGCTTTCATACTTGTGGCGACACGGCGCAAGGTTTCTACAGGTAATCCTTCTTCTAAAATGACACTACAGGTGAGATATAAGGGTTTAGCACCACTGACAGCTAAATCATTAATTGTGCCATTGACAGCTAATTCCCCAATATCACTACCAGGAAAAAATAGGGGGTCTACAACATAGGAATCAGTGGTAAAAGCTAGTCTATCTCCCTGTTGCATGAGACTAGCTAAGTTAAAACTCGCTTGGTCTTCTAATTGGGAGAGAATGGGATTATCAAAACTACTAACGAAAATATCATCGATTAAGTCGCGCATGGCTTTACCGCCGCTACCATGTGCCAGAGTAATATGAGTATCCCGCACTTTAGCTCGGCGATCGCGGATTTTTTTGACTTTTTGCAGTAGGGGGTTTTGTATTGGCTGACTGGGTGAATAATCCATATTGAAATTAATTTTAAGAACTAGCTATTTCATAGAATGTGATGCAAACACCAGTCGGATCAATGACTGTGATTTCTTTCAATCCCCAAGGCTTGGTTGCTAAATGACCATTGGGGTGAATTATTCCTTCGCCTTTAGCTAATAATTCTGCATACAGTTGTTCGATATGCGTCACTTGAATTAAAAATGTTGTGTTTTCTGCCAGGTGTTTATCATCATTTTTTTGTAAGAATATTTGTGCAGCATCACGTTTGACTATAGCCATACTCAAGGGTTTACCTTCTGTATGGATAGTTTGAAAACCTAGCTTTTGTTCATAAAATTCGATGGCTTTTTCTATATCTTCCCCAGCCGGAATAATGGGGCTGATGTTAACAAGTATAGATTGTTGGTTCATGGTTTTATATCTGATAGATTCCCCTAAAATGTTGCAGATGCTAAATGCTAAATACTAGTTTTAAGCTGATATGCGTTTAAATTGCACATTCTCGCTTTGGAGACTGTAATTAATTATTTGTTCTTTGTACTTTGTGAATACAAATGACGAATAACAAATAACAAACTACGACCATTAGGAATGATTAAGCAATTTAGATGTGTTTTAGCTTATACACCTTTTTCTTTATGCCTACCGCTATGCTTATCAACGTGTAATTGACCGCCAACTGCCCAATTTTCTCTTTCAAATTCATCAATGTGGACAGTTATCCATTCCGGTTTGGTTCCTAAAGCAGAAACAAGTGCATCGGTAACTGCTTGTACAAGTTGTCGCTTTTTTTCGATGGAGTGACCTTTGGCAATTTGAACTGTGACAAAAGGCATATGTTTTCTCCTGAGATAATAGTTGTTCTATCCCAAAAAACTACAAGAAGGTAGAGGTTCTTGAGATAAATTCACTTTCGGTTTTTGTGCTGCCATTTTTTTAGCCATTGTGGAGAGTCTGCCATATTTATAATAAGCTGCACAAGCACCTTCTGAAGATACCATGCAACTACCAATTGGTGTTTCTGGTGTGCAAGCTGTACCAAATACTTTACACTGCCAAGGTTTTAAAACTCCTTTGAGAATTTCTCCACATTGACAAGCTTTATGATCAGCAACTTTTTGGTTAGGAATAGTGAATTTAATTTCAGCATCAAATTGGGCATATTCTGGGCGAATTTTTAATCCTGAATCGGGGATTTCTCCTAAGCCGCGCCAATCAAAACTATCTCGGACTGCAAAAACTTTGTTAATAGCTTGTAGTGCTACAGCATTTCCTTGGGGTTTTACTAGTCGATTGTATTGATTCTCAACTGTACAACGATTTTCTACTAGTTGTTTTAATAGCATCCAAATTGATTGGAAGATATCTAAAGGTTCAAATCCTGAAACGACTATCGGTTTATGATATTGTTGCGAAATAAACTGATAAGGGTCAGTGCCAATTACCATACTCACATGCCCAGGCCCCACAAATCCATCTAGTTGTAGGTCGGGGTTGTCTAGCAATGCTTTCAGGGCGGGAATCACGAGGACGTGATTACTAAACATACTAAAGTTAGGAATTTTTTCGGCTGCTGCTTGGAGGATGGTGAGGGCTGTGCTGGGGGCTGTGGTTTCAAAGCCTAGGGCGAAAAAAACAACTTCTTTATCTGGATTGTCTTTGGCAATTTGTAGGCTATCCAGGGGAGAATACACCATGCGAATATCTGCACCTTGTGCCCTAGCTTGCAGTAAGCTGGTTTTGGAACCGGGAACCCGCATAGCATCGCCAAAGGTGGCGAAGATCACGTTACTATTTTGAGAGATAGCGATCGCATCATCTAATCTCCCTTTTGGCATGACGCACACTGGACAACCAGGGCCATGAATTAATTCCACGGTGTCGGGTAGGAGTTCTTCAATCCCATATTTAAATATCGAGTGAGTATGTCCACCGCATACTTCCATGATTTTGAGCGGTTTTGCTAATTGATTCGATAATTTAGCAATTTCGCGGCGTAAGGCTTCCGCTTTTTCTGGTTCCCGAAATTCATCTACATATTTCATAAAATTAGGGAATAAGTAATAGGCAATAGGCAATAGGCAATAGCTATTTACTAATTACCCTGGACTCTTGACAACCTTTATTTGCACCACCTGCTGAATTCCTGTTTTATTGAATTGCTGCTATTTCTGCTAAGAGTTTTAATGTTTCTGCTGCTTCTTGTTCGTTGATGCGATTCATCGCAAAGCCAACATGAACTAGTACCCAGCCACCAATACAAGCTTCAGGGGGATGTTGTTCATCGACGATACAAGCAATGTTTACTTGGCGTTTTACACCACCAACATTGACGATGGCTAATTTTTGTTTGATGTCGGTTATTTCAACAATTTGTCCGGGAATTCCTAAACACATTTTTGTTTTCCTTTGAGATACAAACCGCAGAGGCGCAGCGAAAAGTCTGAGCGGAGGCTTCCTCCGTAGACACCCGGAGGGTGGCTTGCCACAGGCATCAGAACTTTTCAAGACAGAGAACGCAGAGAGAAAAGTTTTTTAAATGCTAACTATGTATACCCATTTCTAAAATGACGAATGACAAATGACTAACCACAAATGAAAATCCCTATGAGTTACTGTGACTTATGCCAACTTAATTATTTTAGCGGCTGCAATCACTGATTGACCTAGAGATATACCACCATCATTAGCAGGAACTAAACTGTGGGTGAGTACATTAATTCCTAATGCTTGTATACCTTTTTTAACTAGCTCTAATAAAATACGATTTTGCCACACTCCTCCTGTTAAAATGACTTCATTAAATAATGTTTGGTTCGATAGACAATCAACCATTTCTACAATTACTTTTGCCAAACTTTGATGAAATTTTGTTGCTATGGTTGCTTGAGGAGTCTGCTGCTGTAAGTCATTAAGTATAACTTGCCACATGGGACTAGGGTCTATACAATAAATACTATCTAAAAAGCTAGTCGCAAAAGCATAAGTTGGTATTTCTTCATAATTATTTAAGCTGTGAATATCTACTAAAGCTTCCAGTGCGATCGCAGCTTGTCCTTCATAGCTACATTCTTCTCGACAAATACCTATAGCCCCTGCTACTGCGTCGAATAAGCGCCCCACTGACGAAGTTGGAGGGGAGTTAATACCTCGTTCTATAAGCTGATTGAGTAGCTTTAATGGCTTTTGCTCTAAAAATTTTAAGATTTCTAATTCACCATACTTGTTGATTAAATTTTCCCAGCTATCAACTGCTATTAATTGAGCATAGGTATTGCGCCAAGGCTGGTAAATTGCTTGTTTTCCGCCAATCATTGCTAAGGGTTTAAATGTTGCTAATCTTTTAAATTGGCAATAATCAGCTAAGAGAAATTCGCCACCCCAGAGTTGACCATCTTCACCATAACCTAACCCATCTAATGCTATTCCTAATACTGGTGGTGAATTGAGAGGTATGCCATTCTCAGCCATACAAGCCGCAATATGGGCGTGATGATGCTGAACATAACTGAGTTGAATTTGATTAGCGGCTGCTAGTTCTTTACCTAGTTTTGTTGAGAGATATTCGGGATGTTTATCAATGGCAATTACTGCTGGTTGATACTCAAATAAATTTAAGTATAAATTCAAAGTATCTTCATAGGCATTAAAAGCCGCAGCATTTTCTAAATCTCCCAAATGTTGAGAGAGAATCGCTTGCCCTTCTCGCAACAAACAAAAGGTATTTTTTAACTCACTACCCATTGCCAAAATTTGGGGTACTTGCTCAAATCCTGGTGGTAAATTAATCGGTGCTGGTGCATATCCCCTAGCACGACGAATGGTTTGGATTTGATCACCAACTACCCGCATCACCGAATCATCTATCCGATTAACAATTTCTCGATTATGTAATATAAAATAATCAGCAATTTGTCCTAGCTTTTCCCGTGCTTCATCGTTATCAATACATTGCGGTTCATCAGCAATATTGCCACTCGTTAACACAATCGGTCGATTCATCCGCTTAAGAATTAGATGATGCAGGGGCGTATAAGGTAGCATAAAACCAAGGGTATTTTGCCCTGATGCAACGGAATATGCTATGGAGTGCTGATTTAATTCCCCATCGCCCATGCGCTTTTTTTGCAACAATACAATTGGTGCAGCCGGACTTGCTAATAAATCTTTTTCCTTAGCATTAACCATGCAATATTCTGCAATTACTGCTACATCCCGCGCCATTAAAGCCAAGGGTTTATGATAGCGTCTTTTACCCTGACGCAATTTTTGCACAGCAGCTTCCTGGGTAGCATCGCAAGCCAGATGAATTCCACCTATACCCTTAATTGCGACAACCTCGCCTTTTTGCAACAGCGTACAGACAGCATCAACATCATCTAACATGGAGAACATAGAAGCAGTAACAGGCTTACCATCAGCACGTTCCAACCAAGCCTGAGGTCCGCAGACATAGCAAGCTACAGGTTGGGCATGAAAGCGACGATTTTCCACGTTTTGGTATTCCTTTGCACATTCCGCACACATAGCAAATGCAGACATACTAGTATTACATCTGTCATAAGGAATGGCGCGGATAATACTCAGGCGTGGGCCGCAGTGGGTACAGTTGGTAAAAGGATAACGAAAGAACCGGCTAAAGGGGTCAAAAATTTCTTGTAGACATTCAGGACAAATAGCAGCATCAGGTGTAATTTCTGTTTTGACTGCACTATTGACACTATTAGAAATCACAAAATCATCAAACTTAAATTCATCTGTGTATTGACTTCTTGTAATTTGCTGAATTTTCGCCAATGGCGGACATTCTTGCTGTAATTTAGTGACAAATTCTGTTAACTCTACCTCACTACCACTAACCCGAATTAACACCCCTTCGCCATCATTACAAACCTCTCCACGCAACCCACAAACTTTAGCAATACGATATACAGCAGGACGAAAGCCCACGCCCTGAACAGTACCACAAACTCTAATTTCCTCCACCCTCATAAACTTTCATTTCCCTAAATAAACCCTAAAAAACCTCAGCGTCCCTTTGCGCTAACCTCCGCGCCCCTCCGCGTTAAAAAAACTCCTATTTCAACCTCCACAACAAAACTCGATTATTCCCCGAATCAGCTACAACCCCAGTCTTACCACACACCTTCACCCCATAACACCAATTCAAACTATCTCGTGTTGGCAGACCAAAATTACGATTTTCACCTTTACTTTTAAAATCAATTTGTCCAGCGATCGCATCTGCTACCGCACCTTGCAGTGATAAAATTGACTCTGGCTGCTTCCATGCTAACAAACGAGAATTAGCAGTATCAGCAACTAGCAACCAATCACCAATAGCCTCTACCCCATAAGGCATACTCAAACTACTAGCACTAGGCAAATAAACCCCTTGATTCATCTCCACAAAATCAAAAGTTTTTTGTCCTAAAACCACAGCACAAGGTGCATTATTTACTGTTGGCATTCCCTGCCAAATCATCACCCGATGATTACCTGCATCAGTAACAACTAAATTGTCTCCCCAAGAGGTAATATCGTGACACCAACGCATACTTGCTGCTGTGGGAGAACCGCCACCATTTTCATTACGAGATATCATATCCGGCTGTCCCAGCACTAAATCAGCAGGTTGACCAATTTCTGTTGGTAATTGCAGCCAAATTAATAACCGCCGATTGCCTGTATCAGCTACAAATAGCTTACCTTGGTGATAGAAAACACCATAAGGCCAGTTGAGAGTATTAGCTGCTGCTATCTGACTACCTCTATTAGGTTCATTATCCCTAAAATTAGCTTGACCTAACACCAAATCAGCCGGAATATTACTATCTTCAGGCAAATTTTGCCAAATTAAAATCCGGTGATTCCAAGCATCAGCGACGGCTAACCCTGGGCCACAAGCACAAATTCCTGTAGGTACACTAAAAGTTGCCCTTCCCGTTGTACCTTTAGCATTTTGTCCCTCATGGTAAAAGTCTGGTTGTCCAATTACCCAATCAGCACTTTGACTATCTTGAGTCGGTAAATTTCGCCATCCCAATAACCGATGATGTCCTGTATCCGATACCCATAAAGGGCCAGTTTCTGATATTAAACAAGCGCCACGAGGGCCAAACATACTTGTGGCACTAGGTGCTAATGGTATGACTAATTCTTCTGGTTTTAAAATTTCACCTAAAATTACTTCTGCACCTTCAGATGAAAAGGATAAATCTTGGATAAATTTTGTAGATGACAACTGATTATTATTCAAAATCATCGGCATATTTTTGTATGTGTCGGTCGTGGCGATTTTGAAAATAAGGCGTTAATTATAACCACAGATAAACACTGCTCATCATACCTGTTTATCTGTGGTTAATTTGGCATCAAGTTTTCATCTTCTAGGTAACTGTACAAAAACCTGATTCTCTTTAATTCGTAGTGGATAAGACACAAGAGAAACACCGGGCACAGTTAAACATTCACCTGTTGCTAACCTGTACTGAAATCCGTGGGCAGGACAAGTGATAATACCATTTTCTACCTGCCCTTCAGCTAGAGGATTTCCTAAATGAGTGCAAGCATTATGGTAACAAGTGATGTTAACACCTTGACGATGTAAAATGAGTGAATTATCCGCAAATGATGCCGTCAGTACAGCAAATTCAGGAACTTGATCAACAGTTGTTACCTTAATCCAAGTAGAGACAGGTTGGGGAGAAAATGGACTAATTAAACCAGCAGTGTTAGTATCAACAACAGGACGATGATTAACCGCAATTACTGTAGTAATTTCTGGGCAATGGGATTTAATCGCCTGTTCAACTCCTTGAGATAAAGTCAAAGTAGAAGTTGGACAATTACTACAGCTTCCGATTAACCTAACCTCTACTGTATCTGGTGGTTTAATTGCTACTAGTTCTATATCTCCGTTATGACTTTGTAATCCAGGACGGACTTCATTTAGTGCTGTCTGAATGCGTTCTGACAATGGTGGTTTTGGTGGTTTAACCAATTCATGATAAAGCAGTACTGCGTATACTACTTCATCAGTAACGGCATGACGCAAAGCTGACATTGATTCTGCCTTGAGGCTTTTAATCAAACGCTTCAAGGCGGTTTTATGTAAGGCTTCAATTGCTCTTTTTAACCCTACAGCTACACACCTCTGGCTTTCATCCCATTCGGATATAATAGCTTCAAAGCGGTTAATTTCTTGAATTAACTCCTCAAGTGTTGCTGTGTGTTCAATGAGTGTAATCATTGCTTATTATTCACTTTTGACTTTTCCTGAATGAATTTGATATCACAACGTAAAACACTCAACTCACACTCACACTTACTTCATTTTGAAGTCTTTTAAGAGAAATGGCATAGCTGCACCAGTGACCAAACTAGATATTACTATTGTTGACCAAAAAGGAATTTCGGTTTGTGCAAGAGACACCAATAGTAGAGAACCTATAGCAATACCAATTGCAGTTTGTCGGACAAATTGTATGGGGTCACGCAGTAGCTTTCCCTTGAAAAACAATTTAGCGGAAAACCACCCAATTTCAAACATGATGCCTCCTAATAATTTGCGAATAAATTCAGTACAAATAACCCTAAGAGTATGGCAGGAATCACAGCAATCGGGGCGAATAATCCACCCAAGGCGGCGGAAAACTCATAACCTATATCCTTTCCAGCTAATAGCATCCCCCCAATACCACCACCAACTAGAGATAGGGTGGTGGCTATTACTACCCATACAAATCCCGTGACGATGTTAAGGTCTCCGGATGCTAGACTAGTCAAAAAATCTGTTGCTGTCATTTTGGTTTCCTTGGATTTGGTTGTTTAACATTTGTCATTTGGTAGAGACGTTGCAGTGCAACGTCTCTACAATATTTCTCCTTCATCCCCCATGCTATGATTTGTAATTTCAGATGCAATTTCTTGCAGTGCTTGTGCTACGACTTCCGCTTGTTCTATTTGTTGATGTTTGGTGAAAATTTCCCAAGCTGTTTGATAGTAAGTTCTGGCTTGTAAGAGATTTTGCAAATTACCAGCTTCTGGTTTTTCTGGGTTATCTGGTAAGTTGAAGAGGGCATTGGCTTTGTTAGAAATTGTGTTAGCGTATTCTAAAGGTGTATCTCTGGGATTACGCACTTTTAATGCTTCATCATATACTGCGATCGCCCGTAAGTTATTCTCTACAGGATGGGAACTCACTAGATATTGCAAAGCATTACCCAAATTGTTTTGCAACATCGCATATTCTCTAGGGTGATCAATCAGCGTGATATGCTTGAGTGCTACCTCAAATGACTGCACAGCCAAGCCTTGACGCAGATATTCCCGTTCTGATGCTAGAGGCATCGAAAGGTAAGCGATCGCTATATTATTGTATAAAATAGCGTATTCTTGTGGGTAATCTTGCCAGGTAAACACCCGCAAAGCTTCATGATAAGCTTTGATGCTGTCCCCAATCCGCGCCAAATTGAAGGGTACTAGAGACTGTAACACCAAGCCCAAATTCATCTGCGCCTCTGCCGTTTCTACTGGTGAGGCTAACTGTTGTAAAATCGGCAAGGCTGCTTCATAACCAGCTTTCGCTTGCAGTAGCAGTTCAGTCCCTGCATCCGGGATTGTCTGTAACGTCCCCGCCATTCCTGCTTGGGCGCGGGCTTTTAGCAAGGGATAATCTTCACCGCACATCTGATATGCCCGGTAATACAGTCCAACTGCATTCCGCAAGTCTTTGGCAGTTTTAGGCTTTTTCTGAAAGCCCAATGCCATCTCAATCAGCATTTGGATTTTTTCTGCTGTCGTTGCTGACTCCGATGCAATGGCTGCAATTGCCGCCTTCACGGCTGAATCTGTAATGCTAGGGTTCATAACTGCCGTACTCTAGCCGATTAGGTAATGGAGTCTTTTTGTGTATTTAGAGTTTTGCAAGATAAATGCCTCAATAGGGACACAGATTTTTACTTGTGCCGTGCCTCTACCTTGATGGCTTGGTATGATGCCGTTTTGTGTTTAATCAATTCAATGAATCAAGTTTTTAAACTATAAAACAATCTATTTATAAATTTCTAGGGGGGAAATGCCAATATTAAGGACAGCTTTAAGTACATTAAAACTTCATGAAAATATTCTGTATCAATAATGAACAAAACTCCATTTTTTTATTAAAATTGAGACATGTTTACAATCTAAATTTTGTATTTATGTCATCAATATACTATTTTTGATTTGTATTAAAGACTAACGTTTATTGAGAGTTTACTATTTTCGTTTTGTAGCTACAATCTTTAACTGGTAAAGTCTTTACTGAAAATTTACAATCTTACCTGATACAAAAATCATTATATTGGACTATATATTATTCACATTTTGAGAAAAATGTCTGTTATGAGTATAACCTTTTGATTTAAATTCAAAATTATTCTAACTTCCTAGTAATTACAAATTTTTATTTTATTAGACACAATTGCGTGACAAAATACCTTATTCTTAAAGATAAACATTCAATTTATTGCAGAATTCGGCGAAAAGGTCAGAAGGTAATAATTACCTAGTTTCTACCCCTTGAACTTTTTCCCAGCTTTCGCAAAAGCATTAGGTGATACTCTACAAGCTTGATCACCTGGGTTATACATGTTAAAAAATCCATCCATAAAAGGATGATGATTTTGTTATTGGTCAACTGAATGTTGACCAATAACACGTGAAGCGAGTAAACAATAGAAAAACAAATAGCCAATGACTAACGTACTCTGGCTACAAGGTGGTGCATGTTCTGGCAACACCATGTCATTGCTATAGTCACTATAGAATTAAAAAAACCTCAAAAATCTCTCAATCATTCCATTGCTAAACTCAGCACGGCGTAGTTTTACCAATCACACACAATATTTAAATACCAGTGGTAAGTTTTACTTATTGCGAGTTCAGGAGCAGTGTCGGGAAGTGTCAAGGTCATTGATTAACCCTGTTGTGTCACTTTAGACAGAGGAAAAGTAGAAATAGGATCTAACTTGCCAAAAAGCAATTTCTTGTGTATCTACCGTAGGTAGTATATAACCATATATTTATAAAATAACGTAGGATAGATGTTAAAAATATATATTTTATGGGACATTTTACAACACATGAAAATCTGGCAATCACATAATCAGGTACATATTAGTAGTGGCTAAAAAACATTATAGAAATACTTGGAAACAAGAAATAAATGATATTGTGCGTGGTACTTGTGGAGGTTTTTTATTTGGTATTCCACTAATATATACAATGGAAGTATGGTGGATTGGATCGCTAGCAAAACCAAGATTGATTGTAATAGCGATCGCCTTAATGTTTATTGTAGTTTTTTTACTCAATTATACAGAAGGTTTTCGTAAACACAGAAATAACTGTCGACTTGATGAAGCCGCGATCGATACTGTAGAGGCAATGGCAATTGGATTTGTTTGTTCTGCATTTATGTTGTGGTTATTGCAAGAAATTACGCCAGAAACCTCCTTGAAAGAATCCCTGGGTAAAGTTGTATTTGAAGGTGTACCATTTACGCTAGGTGTGGCATTAGCAAACCAGTTTCTTCAAGAAGGTAATCAAAATAATTCAATATCAATCACTGATAAAGGTAACGGAATCAAGAAGCATAAGCAAAATGGTTTGTACGCTACATTTGCTGATTTAGGTGCAACTCTCATTGGTGCAATTGTGGTTGCTTTTAATATTGCACCAACAGACGAAGTGCCTATGTTAGCATCTGCCATTTCACCCCCTTGGTTCTTGGCACTAATGGCTGCATCTTTAGTAATTTCCTACGCGATTGTCTTTCAAGCTGGTTTTTCAGACCAACAAAAACGCAGACAGCAAAAGGGGATTTTTCAGCGTCCATTAAGTGAAACTACTATATCTTATTTAGTATCTTTGCTAGCAAGTGGAGTAATGCTGTTTTTTTTTCAAAAGGTAACTTTTGCCGACCCTTGGATGATGTGGTTAGAACATACTCTAGTATTGGGATTACCTGCAACTATTGGTGGCGCGGCAGGTAGGTTAGCAATATGATGGAAACTGAACCAAAACCAGAACGTTCTCTAGCTGAGTGGATAACATTCGGGATTGCTTTATCTATTCTCGCAGTCGTTATTAGCTTAGTAGGGTACATGTGGTTGAATGAAAAAAATCAACCTCCTATTTTATCGGTGCAGAAGAAACAAATGATTCGAGAAGTTGATGGGAAATTTTATGTTCCCTTTGAAGTAGTTAATACTGGTGGTGAAACTGCTGAATCAGTGCAAATTATTGCCGAGTTACAAATTGCTAATAAAGTTGTTGAAACAGGTGAGCAACAAATTGATTTTTTGTCTGATGGCGAACAGGAAGAAGGAGCATTTATATTTAGCCAAAATCCGCGTCAGGGGCAATTAACTGTGCGGGTTGCTAGCTATAAGTTGCCATAATCCGAGTGAAAACCACAGATAACACTTGACCGGCGCCAGCAATTTATGACGGTCGATACTTTGGGGCTAGTTTTGCGGGTCTTTGTGAGGTAGTTCAAGTCTTAGCGGTTCCCGTCGAATTAAAACTGCCGTTAGAGGGTGTTTGAAAAGTCTAATTTAATACTAGCCCAGGCGACTGGAAGTCGCGCGCCACTTGCTACAAGTCGGGAAACCCGACGACAGTCGCCTCTCCCAAGGGGAGACGCTGCGCGAACAAGTCGGGAAACCCGCCCACGGCGCTGTCTCCCCAAAGCAGTGGCTTGGCTACACAGGCAAAACCCACCTTCGTGGGTTGAAAACCTTGATTTTGTGTTAGTCCGCGCAGGCGGACTTTGTTTGTGTAGTAGCGAATTATATTCGCCCAAAACTTTTCAAACATCCTCTTAGCGTAGCGTAAAGCCTGCGGCATAGCTTCTCTACGAGAGGCTGCGCCAACCCTTAGAGCGAGCTTGCGAGCGTCACCCGAAGGGTAAACCAAGGGCTTTGTCTTACTCAAAAAACGTTGGGTGGTGGAGCGCACTTTTGGTTAAGTGATGGGGTGTCGGCGGTTGGTCAGAGACTATTAGTCTGTCAAGCTAAAAATGATGGACTGTAGTGCGGGCATCTTGCCCGCGTGAGCGAGACTACCAAAAATCCCTCAAAACAAAATTGACAGACTACTATGAGTTATGATCGGAAACATCAGAGACGTTTATCTACCTTGCCATGATCTGGATCATAGTGAGGCGACTATCATAAAATTTCACCCCTCAAAACTTTTCCAACACCCTCTAATACAAATTCTTTATAATCTTGTAACATATCAATCCCTATGTCCCCGTGTCTTTGCGCCCCTGCATCATCATCTGTAGCCGCCTTTTGGGGAATTGGTATGACATCAGTGGTTAATCATCTGTTAACCATTTACCGGATGCGTAGATTTGCTTTATATGTCATCCTAGAAAGTGAGAGTTAATTCGGTGATAGTGTTGGTTTTTAGTATTCACAGGCTTCTTTCCGAAATTTAAATCTCTACGCGCTGATAATTTTGGAGAAAATCGATGTCAATTTATGTAGGTAATCTCTCTTATCAAGTTACGGAAGATGATATAAGAGGGATTTTTGCTGAATATGGTACTGTAAAACGGGTTCAAGTACCTACAGACCGGGAAACAGGCCGTCTGCGTGGCTTCGCTTTTGTAGAAATGTCAACAGATGCCGAAGAAGCAGCTGCCATTGAAGCTCTTGATGGTGCTGAATGGATGGGTCGTGACCTCAAAGTTAACAAAGCCAAGCCCAGAGAAGACAGGGGTCCGTCTGGTGGTAACCGGGGGGGATACGGTGGAGGCGGTGGACGTAACCGCTACTAAGCTTTGCAACCTAAAATTTCACAAGTTACGTTTTCATGTGAATTAAGTCTTGAAACCCTTGTAATTTTGTAGATAGTTACAAAACAATGATTTGGGGTAAATCTAGAAACCCTTATGGGATAAGATGTGTGTTTAATTCACATCAGGCGTAAGTTAGTCTTTAGGTCAGACAAGGAGTCTGTCTTTTTTTTGGACTGTTATCCTGAAAGAGCCATTGATCATTGATTAAGTCAATTTAGTAGGAGAGATAATGACCCAAATAGTAGTGGGTGAAAATGAACACCTTGAGTCAGCCTTACGCCGCTTTAAGCGAGAAGTTTCCAAGGCGGGAATTTTTCAAGATATGAGGAAGCACCGTCACTTTGAAACACCTATTGAAAAATCGAAGCGCAAAAAACTTGCCTTGCAGAAGCAGGGTAAAAGGCGTTTCCGCACTTAAAGAATGACATAGATATCAATCAGCCCTCATAGTATTTATGAGGGTTTCCTTTTGGAATTTAGCCCAAGTAGCTCACCATTCGCGTAATTCGGCTCAGAAATAATTAAATGCCAAAAAGGGCATGAAAGTCTTGTTACATCTAGCTTTGGTGTTTGTCAACAAAATATAAAGCTTGTACTTATACTATTTCACTTTAATAATCATACTAATACGTTGGAGAGGGCGCGGAGACCGCGCCCCTACGAAAAATCTATGTGTATTAAGATTTTGGTGAATTGGTATTACTCGATTTTAATCCAAAATGTCACTAGCGGAGCTTTGCCGATTGCACTGTACACTGTCTAAACCTCCAAAAGCCACATGGACAAAGATTTGATGCTTTAATCTTTTTGCTCTAAGTCTTTTAAGCATGTTGATGAATTTTTTATTTCCAGAATCGATGTATTGGCATTACATAGCTGGCTCACTTTTTGCTGCTGTCGTTTTCCTGTTGATTTTTTTGGCTAAGGATAGCTTGATTTTTTAGACAGTCGCTACTATTGTGCTTAATTGAACTGTATTGTTTTATTAGCAAGAAGAATGTCTAATATTCTTATTCAAATCCCAGAACTAGTTTATGCCAGAGAAACATGATCATTTTTTGATAAAAATTTATGGGAAACCGATTTAGTAGACGAGATTTTTTAAAGTATTCACTATCTACAAATGTTGTTATATGGACAAGTGAAGCAATTGCTAGCAAGCTGAATATCAGTTCAAAGGAAATGCAAATATTTGATATTGCTGCTGCCTCTGCAACTTCAGTAAATATCTTTCCACAAAGTGTAAGTTCTGGAGATCCTCAAACTTATGGTATTACTTTATGGACGCGTATCATAGCTCAATCAAAAATTGCGAAGGTCGCCTTTGAAGTTGCTTCTGATTCTGCTTTTAGACAAGTAGTTTTACAAGGTTTGGCAAATACCAATAGTGATTGTGACTATACCGTTAAAGTCCCATTAAAATCAACTGTTCTTAAACCTTACACAACTTTTTACTATCGATTCATATTTAATCAAACTGTGAGCCATGTTGGTCGCTTCAAAACCTTGCCTTCTCCTGAAGATCAGACCTTAGATAGAATAAAATTTGCTTATATCAACTGTCATGACTATATTAACGGTTATTACAATGCCTATGATTTTTTAGCAAAAGAGAATATAGATTTTGTTATATTTTTAGGTGACTATATTTATGAGACAGTAAATGATCCTAGTTCTCAAAGATTAATACGTTCTCTTGACCTTCCTAGTGGTGAATTAGTAGCATCAACATTAGAAGATTATCGCTTTCTTTACCAAACTTATAATTCTGATCCAAAGCTACAAAGACTGCAGGAAAAATTTGCCTTCATTACTATTTGGGACGATCATGAGTTTGCAAATGACTGCTTTCAAGCAAATGCACCTGATCAATTCCCTTTCTATAAACCCGAATTAAGACAAGCAGCCACCCAAGCTTGGGCTGAATATACACCTACTAGTATCCCTTTTAGTGATAACACTAAAAATTTCAACTCATTACAAATTTACCGTACATTTAAGTTTGGCAATTTGCTTGAGCTTGTGTTGACAGATGAGCGTCTATATCGTGATGAACCTCCATCCTGTGATCACTCTGTTACACAACAGCCACGTTATGAGATGAGACAACGTTACTTGGTCTCAGATAATCCCCAAAGGAATGAAACTCAACGAACCATGCTAGGACACAGACAGCGTGACTGGTTTATACAACAAATTTGCAATTCTTCCTGTGTTTGGAAGATATGGGGAAACGAAGTCATGACAATGCAATTAAAAATTCAGTCAGTTTTTGCAACCCTATTTCTAGGACAGAAAACTCCAGATTTGTTCATTAACCTTGATCAGTGGGATGGTTATCCTGCGGAGCGCGCTTTACTATTTAAAGCTATCAGAGAAGCTAAAGTCAAAAATTTCGTAACTATTACTGGTGATCTGCATACATTTGTGGCAGGATATCAAAAATTAAACTTTGATGATCAGAGTGATCAACCTGTGGGTGTAGAGTTTGTAGTTGGTTCAATCACCGCTTCTACTCTTGCAGAAAGAATTACTTTGAACTCATTTAATATCCCCTTACCTTCCATTGAAATAGTTACTACGTTAATTGCAGCCAGTAATCCACATATTTACTATTTTAATTCCGATACCCACGGCTACAATATAGTAGAAGTAACGCCTGAAGCTTTAATTTGTACTTTCAAGGTAGTCACTAACATTACAAAACCAGGGAGCCGGGTTACTACTCTCAAAGTTTTTCGTGTTCCCCGCGATCAAGTATTAATTGAAGATCTAACAATTGCTTAAGAGCATGTTTGAAAAGTTTTGGGCGAATATAATTCGCTACTACACAGGCAAAGTCCACCGACCTGGATCAACACAAAATCAAGGATTTGAAACCTGCGGAGGCAGGTTTTGTCTGTATAGCCAAGCCACTGCTTTGGGGAGACAGCGCCGTGGGCGGGTTTCCCGACTTGTAGCAAGTGGCGCGCGATTTCTAATCACCGGGGCTGGTGTTAATTTAGACTTTTCAAGCAACCTCTAATAGATAAAAGCAACTCAAGACCTATTTGGGAATTATCACAAATGTTGAATGCTGATATAAAACTTTACATTTTTATTAAGACTAAGCCTAAAAAGCTGAAATTAGTCAACAAAACATAATCTCCTCAAACCAGTGAACATAACTGATTTTCTGACACATA
>JAESGB010000121.1_pt1 | contig 43892 bp, 40 predicted proteins | sample 9266211 | NCBI WGS metagenome assembly JAESGB01 (sample SAMN14514844, study PRJNA621659) | algae metagenome | isolation source: Goleter apudmare HA4340-LM2 and co-occurring heterotrophs from cave wall... | place: USA: Maniniholo cave, Kauai, Hawaii | collected 2009-07-28 | reverse complement strand
ATATTACTATTTGTTGGGTCTCTGGTGGCTATGCTTTTTTCTGCTCGTCACTATAAACAGGATTAATCATTCATTTATTCGCGAGTCTCACTCGCGAACTATTTTCTTTTTGTCCAAAGTCCAATTTGTAAGCGAGAAGGTTCTTTAGGAGGCTGAATTTGTGATTGTAAAGCTTCAGGTTCAGATGTCGATGGTGGGGCGCTAAAAGGGCCTGCACTATTGAGCAAGACTAAACCCGCCGCACTGTCAGGATGTTGAGCTGCAACACACAAGGAAGCATAGCCGCCAAGGGAGTTACCTGCTAAGACTGTTTTTTGACCAATCACCTCACTGATAAAATCATGGAGTTGGTCACGCCACAAGTCGCCACTATACTGCAATTTAGGTTTGGCAGAGCGTCCAAAACCTAATAAATCAATGGCAAAGACCTCAAAATCCTGATACAGTCCTGTGATATTCTTGCGCCAGTGGTCTGTGGAAGCACCAAAACCATGCACCAACAACAAAGGTGGACGCTGGGGTTGTTTTGCTCCCGCTCGTACATAGTAAACATTATGCCCTCGCCACTGCCAATATTGGCCAGGAATTGGGGTTGTAGAGGAGGGGGTAGTTACCTGCATAATCTAAAGAAATGTTAAGTAGCTTTTAATAATTGTAACGATTAGTGGGGGATTGGGCATGAGTTATGGGATCAGGGAGCAGAGGAGAAACAAATGACAAATCCATTAATTACAGGTAAAACTAGACTCCTAGGGGTAATTGGGCATCCAGTCGAACATTCCTTGTCACCATTGATGCATAATGCGGCGATCGCCCAATTAGGATTAGATTATGCTTATCTACCTTTTCCTATAGAACCAGAGAATTTAGCAACAGCGATCGCAGGCTTTGCGGCTGTTGGGGTTGTAGGGTTTAGTGTGACGATCCCCCATAAACAGGCAATTATCCCCCTCCTCTCTGAAATTTCACCACTTGCTCAAGCTGTAGGTGCTGTTAACACTGTTAGTCGCCAACAAAATCAATGGGTGGGAACTAATACAGATGTAGAAGGATTTATCGCACCTTTACTCACAACATATCAGCAAGATTGGAGCCAGAAAGTAGTAGTAATTTTAGGTAACGGCGGTGCAGCTAGGGCTGTTGTCGCAGGTTGTCACCAACTAGGTTTTGCAGAGATTCATGTTGTGGGGCGTAATTCGCAGAAATTACAAGAATTCCATAGTAGTTGGCATAATTCATCTATAGCTGAGACTTTACAAGTCCACACATGGGATGAACTGGTAAAACTGATTCCGCAAGCGAATTTGTTGGTAAACACAACCCCTGTAGGGATGTATCCCAAAGTTGATGCATCACCTTTGAGCACTGAGGAAATAGGGAATTTATCACCAAATGCGATCGCTTACGATTTAATATATATTCCTCAGCCGACGCAATTTATCCAGCAAGCACAAAAACAAGGCGCAATTGCCATTGATGGCTTAGAAATGCTAGTCCAACAAGGTGTCGCAGCCTTAAAAATTTGGTTACAAAGGGAAAATTTACCTGTAGACGTTATGCGCCAGACGTTGCGATCGCATCTAGTGGCGTGTCTAGGCTAAAATGTTGCAAACAATTTGGGAGCATCCCAAATGTGTAAATTTATTTTTTTGTAGTGATGGCTCTTTAGCCCGCTTCCTGGACATTAGGGAGCAAGATGCTCCCACTACAAATTTTATTTTTGACATTAGGGAGCAAGATGCTTGACATTAGGGAGCAAGATGCTCCCACTACAAATTTTATTTTTGCAAATTTGGGATGCTCCCAACAATTTTCTTGTGGTGCGGGCATCTTGCCCGCTAATTAGAACGGGCAGGAAGCCCGTTCTACAAGAAATTGCTAATACACAAAATTAGCTTAGACACGCATTTAGGTTTACGCTAAAAAATAGATTCCTAAGTATCAACCTAGGAACCTATGAAGGAGCAAACGAAAAAATCAGTACACACTTTTCACGGTAATTACGCCGAAACCAAACGTCGTAGAGATTCAGCGCGGCGTTTAGCTGTAGTGTTATTTGGCTGAAATTTTAATGCTTCTTCGTAACTTTGTAGGGCTTGTGTTGTTAATTTTTTCCGCTCGTAGGCGTGGCCGAGATTATTTAGCGCTGTGACATAGTCGGGTTTAATTTTAACAGCTTCTTTATACTGACGAATTGCTAAGTCATATTGCTCTTGGGCAAAGTAAGCATAGCCCAACCCGTTGTATATGGGAGCGCTATTTTCTTCTCCTTCTTCTTCCGCAGCTTTTAGGGCTTTTTGAAACAGTGCGATCGCCTGAGAGTATAATTTTTTTTCTGAGTAAATACTGGCCAATTCATAATACTCTTGAGTCGTACCTTTGTCTTTACTCAATTTGTTTCGCAAGCGTGACAGAGAGCTTTCAATTTTGCGAGTTTTGAAGATTTGGCGAAACACACTCACAACTGCAAATGTGAGTAGACCTACCAAGACTGAGAGATAAAAGATCGCTAAATTGTTATCCATTACTTTGAAACACAGGTATGCAAAGATACTTATGTATCTATCATCTAACTAACATATTCTATCTCAGAATCCGGTTTCTACTCACTAAAAATTAGCGAGCTTTGATTATGGCTGACTGTAACTGTTTTATTAACAAGTATGAAGCTTGTTGATGACCTGAAGTCTGGAGAAATTTCTGATATGGGATGATTTTCGCGTCGTAGATGCCCAGAAGATTAGCAGGCTATTTTAGCTTTTATGTTTAGCAGACAATAGCGTTTTTGTGTAACGACTGCAAGAAAACATGAAGCGCAGCAGTTCTAATAAAAATTGTGAATTTGTCACAAGATAACGTTTCCACAATCTTTGCGGTTCTTGGATCAAGCGATAAAGCCATTCTAAGCTAGTTTGCTGCACCCAGAAGGGGGCACGCTTCCTGATCCCGGCATAAACATCAAAGCTACCACCAACACCAATTGCCAAATTAACGCCTAACTTTGTCCAATTGTCCTCTAGAAATACTTCTTGTCGGGGTACTCCCATGCCCACAAACAGAATTTGTGCGCCACTTTGAGAAATTGCTTCTACTCGTTTAACTGCCTGACTTTCATTAAAGTAGCCGTCGTCAAAACCACAAATTTTGAGTTTGGGGTACTTGGACTGCATTTTTAATACTGTTTGGGCAATTACTTCAGCTGTTCCTCCCATTAGATAGATACCTAATCCTTCTGCTTCTGATCTGGCGGCGATCGCGTCGATGAGGTCAATGCCTGTGACGCGTTCTGGTAAGCTTTGGGTCAGGAATTTGGAAGTCCAGACTAGAGGTTGACCATCTGCTACAACCAATGCGGCGTTGTTCACAAAATTCTGTAGCTGCGGGTGGGAACGCATCATCATTAAGATGGCAACATTGACTGTACAAATATATCCTCTGTTACCAGCCTTAATTAATTGGACTATCCACTCTACAGTCTCAGAGAGGGTTATGCAGTCAAAGTCTGTGTCTAAAATGCGGATTCTGTTGTTTGTCACAAGCTGCTTTATTTCAGGCTTTGTTGGTAGTTCTGAATTATTCTCCAAAATTGCTTGCATATATTTTTAAGTAGATGATTTTAGTAGTAGCAGTAAGCCATCAATAAAAAACTTAGTTGCCCAGTTGGGATAAGACAATCGGGTATATTCTCCCCAGATTGGCTGAGAACCTTTGATTCCACCTCGGATGTTAGGGTCAGGAGTTTGAATGTCCTGTGTGGACATCACATATTGCAAGCTGCTTTTGGCTGATTCGTAGTAAATGCGATCGCCTGTTTGCTGGAAAAGTTTGAGCCAAATGATTGCCATTTGACAGTTACCAGTCAGACAACAATAATTTCCCTGGGGTTTACCTTTGTGATCAAACTGTCCGGGAATAAAGCCGTCTGCTGCTATGTGGGGAATCATCACCTCAGATCCCGCAGTTGCCGCATTAATATATTTCTGCTCATTTAGCAAGTAGCCAGCTTCCCATAAACCGCGAATTGCATAAGCAATGTTGTGTGTAAAAGGAGCATCACCTGGTCTAAAGGCACACTCATTAAACCACCCATCTTGTTGTTGGCTGACTGCCCAATCTAAGTTTGCCCGACCAACTCTCTCTCTATCAACTTGGGGACTAATGGTGTGTAATTTTAACAACTGCCAAGCCACACGAGTGTTATAGACATGGGGTACACCTAAATGCGTGTTCTTTGTCCAACGACCTGTAGCATCGGCTACTCTAACTAGCCAGTCTCCCGCCGCCTCAGCTGCTTGCAGAAAATCAGGATCTTGAGTCTCTTCATAAGCTCGAATCAACCCCTGTAATACCTGACCAGTATCGAAAACAATACCGCCAGATCCGTAGCGAGGATCAGAAATAGAACCATCATCATTCTGCACCTCAACCAACCATTTGCAGATGGCGATCGTTCGCTGCCAAGCATCATCGTCTTGGTTAAATTTAGCTATATCAAAAAACGTCTCGGCAATATAGCCAGAAGTTTCACGGTATGATTTTCTCCACCCGCCCTTGAGTGAATACCCCCAGCTGACGCCATCATCAGGACTGCGATCGTGGGCAAGTTTCAACCATTCAATGGCTGCGGCTAAATGCTCTTGGACTTCAAATATACTACTGGACTTAAATAATACATCTTTGATGGCTCTGTCGCTGAAAGACTCAAATAACTTTAGCGACTCAGGTATCTTCAAATTAGACAGCATATTTTCATAACCTGACAACATGATGACCAGTTAGCCTAACGCCAAAGCTGGTTTATTAAGAGAAGGTAAAATGTTTTTCTCAAACATTTGCCTGCATGAAGGTAGTGTATGATTTCTGAGCTTTTTTTTTACGAGATTCTACTGAAGTTTATACAATCTTTAAGCAAAGAAAAAGCTGGAATAGTCCTAATATCGAGTATTTACTGAGGTCAAGGATGATTATTATACTTTATATGTATATAAATCAATACCTTGCACAACCATCAAAAGATTATTTTGATAGTATTTTTACGAATACAAATGTTTTTCACTAAAATACTTAAGCAATTACTTAGTAAAAAAAGATACTTATTTTTTCGTTATCGCGTGACTAAAAAATATTTAAGCTTTGTTGAACTACTCTCAATCCAACTCGGTTACGAGCTATGAAATAAATTTCCGGCTTAAAGCTGAAACCTATTAAAATTGGTAAAAAGTATAACCATTCAATTAAAAGCTAACTTTAGCTATGAGGCCCCTATGCAAATGGGATAAATTTTGTGCTTATCCCAGTAGTATTTGGTATGTTAACTGTAACCATAACCAAAAAACCATCTCTTAAACTCCAACTCTCTACTCGTAACTTACTAAGTCTAGCCAGCCGCTTGCGAAAGTCTTCCCCTCCACTCCGTGGGTTTGGAAAGCCACCCACAGAAATGTCATCCCCTGTATCAGACAACTTAAATCTCTAACTTCACACCCCGAATTGCATAATCTAGCAACTCCATTGGGTGCATTACAGAAATTTTCTTACCTTGTAACTGTAGATGCTTAGTGATTTGCAAGGTGCAACCTGGATTAGCAGAAGCAATCAACTGAGCACCAGTATTGAATAAATTCTGCACCTTTTGCTGACCCAATTCCTCAGCAACTTCTGGTTGGAGCATATTATAAACGCCAGCACTGCCACAACACAAAGCGGCATCTATAGGTTCTCTTAACTGTATACCGGGAATTTGCTGCAATAATTGACGCGGTTGCATACTAATCTTCTGTCCATGCAATAGATGACAAGCATCTTGATAAACCAAAGTTAGAGGCTTATTTGTCAGTGGTGAGAGTTTGGTTGTTAACCCTACAGTTGCCAAAAATTCTTGGGCATCTTTAATTTTAGTGGCAAAATTCTTGGCTTTTTCTCGATATTCTGGGTCATCTTCTAAGATATGACCATACTCTTTCAAAGTATGTCCGCAACCAGCAGCATTGATAATGATGAAATCTACATCAGTATGTTCAAAACTATCAATCATCTGCCTTGCCAATGCCTTCGCTTGTGCTGTTTGTCCTTGATGTTCAGGAAGCGCTGCACAACAACCTTGAGATTTGGGAATCACAACTTCACAACCATTAGTTGTTAAAACCCTTACTGTGGCTTCATTCACTGGTGAGAAAAATAGCCGTTGTACACATCCTAAAATCACTCCGACTCGGTAGCGCTTCTCACCCTGTGCTGAAATAACTGAGGGATAATTATCTTGAAATGATTTGAAAGTCACCTCTGGCAAAATAGATTCCATTGCTCCCAAACGAGGAGACACTTTATGAAGTAACCCTGTGGCGCGGAAGAATTTAGAAAAACCTAACTTTTGATAAACCAACAACGGTACAAGTAAAACTCGTAACAACTTGGGGTATGGAAAAAAAGAAAATATCAGTTGACGAAACAGCTTATCTGGTAAACTGCGGGGATAATTCCGTTCAACTTGGTGACGAGTTGCCGAGATCAATTTGTCATACTGCACGCCAGAAGGACAAGTAGTCACACAAGCAAGACATCCCAAACAAGAATCAAAATGCTCTGTTGTGGCAGTATTGAGTGCAATCTCACCCTCATTAATCGCATCCATTAAATAGATGCGTCCGCGAGGAGAATCCATCTCCTTCCCCAATACCCGATAACTGGGACAAGTTGCAAGACAGAACCCACAATGCACACAAGTATCAATCAACTTCGGTTCAGGTGGATGACTCCCATCAAACCCCTTTAAATTCTTTAAACTAGCTGTATTATTTACAGAATTGTCTGAAACTTGCATAATTCAATCTCTTCCTTGGTATATTCTGCGGTTTGTTAATCTCAAATCCCACCCACAAACCGACCAGGACTTAAAATATTCTTGCTATCGAACTGTTCTTTAATGCGATGCATAACCTGCAAGGCATTACCTGTATATCCCCAAACATCTAACTTTTGTTTCACCTGATGCGGTGCTGTTAAAATCGAGAGAAATCCAGCATTGCTTTGACAGATATCACGTAATTGCAAAACCTGATTTTGATCCTCAAACTTTAATAAACCCAATCCACTACCAAAATGAATTAAACCAATTTCTACCTGCCGCAAAACCTCTACAGCAGCAGTAGGTATCACTCCTATTTTGCAGGTAATTACAGACCCTGGGACAGAATTATGTATTTGTTCTGGTAATCTCTGCCATAGAGTAGTCTCATCTCCTGCTGAATAAATCGCCCCATCTAAACCCAATTTTTGCCCTAATTGTAACATTCGATGGGACTGTGCCTTGACGCTCTCACTAATATTTTGGAAGCGCGTCATCAATGCTAGCCCTTTACCCAAACCTAAACTAGAGACGAGTTTTGTTGATAGCAAATCGGCTTGAGTTGGTGTTAAGGCAGAATTTTTTAGGGTAGCCGCAGCTGCCGCTACAACCTCAGCTTTGCCAGTCAATACTACCGTTGCGGATGTTTCTTGTTGTGGGTAAACGCGAAAGGTGACTTGGGTGATAATCCCTAATGTGCCATAGGAACCCGTAAACAACTTCATCAAATCATAGCCAGCAACATTTTTGACAACTCGTCCCCCGGCTTTGGCGATTTGTCCATCGGCACGCACAAAGGTAATACCTAACAATTGGTCACGGATGCTACCGTAACGCTGCCGCAGAGAACCTGTATCACCTGTAGCAACGATACCACCAATGGTTGCCAATTCTGGTGTGGTAGGGTCAAAGGCGAGAAATTGTCGATGTGCTGCCAAAATACCTTGAAGATGAGAGAACTTCATGCCAGCTTCTACCGTGATAGTCAAGTCACCAACGGCATGTTCAACCAGGTGGTTGATGCATTCTGTACTCACTACCACATCAACATCCCGGACTAAACCGCCCCAGTTGAGTTTACTCCTACTACCACAGGTAAGGACGCGCCAGTTTTGACGGTGGGCTGCGGCAATAACTGCGGCTAGTTCTTCCTGGCTTTGGGGATAGACAACACAACTGGGAGAAATTCCCGATACCAACGCCTGTTGGATACGTTCTTGATGACTCAGTTCGATATTTTCCCACAGACAAACAGCATTCTCTTTGCCAACTATGGGTGCAAGACTAGAAGCGATCGCTTTCATCAGTTTACTTTTTACGCCCTACATCTAATTTACAGCCCTCAGTACCTTAAAACTGCTGACCTTCTCAGCTACTAATATTCTCACTCTTGTCCTTGAAGACTATGATTATTACTGAGTTACTTAAATAACTTCAATTTCAGTAATGTTTTTTAAGTAAAAACCACGAGGTAATATTATTAATTTTGACTTAATCTAGCTACAGAAAACTGTTATATTCCAGTTTCTTGGCGCTAAGGTTGGCATCTCAAAGGTCATACAGCCATAAATCCTAAATTTGATTTATCAGGGTAGCAATGTTATTAATCTCTAACAAAATCTCCACAACTAAGTTTGTGATAATACAGCGCTTGCAGTCAAATCATGGCAGCATCTTGTGTAGTAGGGCAATGAAACACAGATGTTGCTATCAGCGCTGAAGTAATAAAAAATATTTCACCATCTTTCTCATCACCTCCATGTCGCCAATTTCTGATTGAGGATCATTACATCTAAAAGTGATCGGATTGGTATGGAGTAAATCGGTGATAGCAATAAAAAAGAAGTAATATTTTACAGAATTATATTTTCTGGAAAATCTGCACTTTTCATGGTAAAGGTAATAAGTCAATCTGCTAGAGTTCATTATTTGAGTACATGAGCTTGAACAGAATGATGAATTTTTCTATTGATAAATAGATTAGCTGACCAATAATTATTTTTGTAAAACTTTATCTGCAACAAGTAAATTTTTCCTACAGCATTAATCTGTCTTTAGAGATTGCCGCTATGCCAGTATTAAATTATGTCATTCATAACTCTGTCTTGATTTGTGCTCCTCATACGTTGTTAAAAGAAGTTATTGTTTACATAGGACAAGTAGGGGAATATGTAGGCATAGAAGACAAATTTTCCCAGGCTATATCTAATTTACATACATCAACATACTGCCAATTAAAAACAGCTACAGCTAAAGCGAGATTGGTGTCTAATGCTCATAGTTTGACATTTACCAAAGAACTTTTTACAAGTCGAGTTATCTTGCCTATTGATTGTATATATATAGTAGAAAAATCGCGTTTATTAGGTATCTTTACGGCGGCAGATTTAATCCAATTAATTAACTCAAGCATTAATTTTGCTGACTTAGAAATTGTGGAAGTAATGAAACAACCTTTAGTTACCTTAAATCCAGATTTTGATTTGAATACAACATTGACTATGATGTACCAATCTGGAATACGTCATGCACCAATTGTAGATAATGTAGGGCAATTTTTAGGAATTACTACATTAGAAGCTCTAACATTAGAATTGCAAAAAGAACTCTCAAATATAAGGGAAAAATTAGAATCTGAAATCGCCCAACGCTGCTCATTAGAACTTGCATTAAAAAAAGCTGAAGCGGAGTTAGAGAAAAAAGTTAATCAAGCAACTAATGAATTAATAAAAGTCAATAAAAATTTGCAGAAAGGGATATGCGATCGCATTACTACAGAAGCACAATTGTTGCAAACAATTTCCGATTTACAAGAAATTTTTCAAGCCTTTCCTGATCTATATTTTAGGCTAGGAAATGATGGCACAATTCTCAGTTACCATTCTAGAGAAAACTCGAAATCTCACTGGACATCAGCACAATTAATCGGTGAGCGTATACAATATATCATGCCACTTGATATAGGTCATAAATTAGATCAAGGTATTCTGCAACTACACAAATCAAACTCTCTTGTAACGATTGAATACTCCTTACCAATAGCAGATAGGGTAGAAAGCTTTGAAGCACGGTTGTTACCATCAATCCAGAATCAAATTATCGTTATTATTCGTAATATAACTGAGAGTAAGCAAACACAAGTAGCTTTAACAACAGCCAAAGCAGAACTAGAAATTCGAGTTGAAGAGCGGACGAAAGAATTAAGGCATTCTTATGAACGCTTGCTACAAGAAATTATTGAACGCCAAAGTATTGAAGAAGTATTAAGGTATCGAGTCGAATTTGAAAAACTGATTACTACTATATCAACTCATTTTATCAATCTTGCTCCTCAAGAAATTGATCGAGGTATTAATCAGGCATTGGAGGCTATTGGAGAATTTGCTGTTGTTGATCGTATTTCTGTCTTTTTGTTTACTGATAATGATAGCAAAATATATAATACTTATGAGTGGCATACCCAAAGTTTTACAGGGCAAATCCATAAATTTCAAGACACTTCAGATACGGTTTTACCTTGGATTATAGAAAAACTACGCCGCTTTGAAACAATTTATATTCCTTGTATTGATGAACTACTAATTACAAATTATGAGCAACAACAAACTTTAAAAAATCAAAATATCCAATCCCTAATTATTCTACCTATAGTTTGTAGTGGTTTATTGATTGGATATCTAGAATTTGATTCAGTAAGAGTTGAAAAAATTTGGACAAATGATAGCATTTTATTATTAAAAATGGTTGGAGAAATGCTAGGTAATGCTTTGGAACGCAAGCGGGTAGAGCAAGCACTGCGTGTTAGCGAAGAACGATATATACGAGCTATCAGTGCCGGTAAAGTGGGGATATGGGAATGGAATATTCAAACCAACGAAATTTATATAGATCCTAATTTTCTAGCTATGCTTGGGTATACAGAACAAGAAGTACCTAAACATTTTGAGCAATGGTTATTACTGGTTCATCCTGATGATATTAAAGCAGTAAAAACCGCAGTTAATGCATATCTAGAAAGTCTGAACCTCAAATATGAAATCGAACACCGAATGTTAGATAAAAATGGTAACTATGTATGGTTTCTAGCTCGTGGTACACTTGTGCGAGATCAAAGGGGGAAACCGTGTTTTATGGCAGGTTCAAATACTGATATTACTGCTCGTAAACTAGCAGAAAATAAACTTAAGTCATCTCTTAAGGACAAAGAGGTATTATTAAAGGAAATTCATCATCGCGTCAAAAATAACTTACAAATAATTTCTAGTTTGTTGCGTCTACAAGCTAAATGTATTAATGACGAAAAAGCCTTTGATATTTTACAAGATAGCCAGCATCGTGTCCGGGCTATGGCGATAATTCATGAAAACTTATATCAATCTAACAACTTAGCAAAAATAGAGATTTTTGATTACATTCATAAATTGACTAGCAACTTAATTAGTTCTTATGCAAATCATCAAGATATTAAGATTCATTTAAATATAGATAAATCTTCGCTTAAAATTGATACTGCTATACCCTGCGGTTTAATTATCAACGAACTTATCTCTAATGCTATAAAACATGCTTTTATAAATTCTAATAGGGGTGATATTTATGTGAGCTTCTTAGATTTAAATCATGGTAAATATTCACTAAATGTCAGTGATAACGGTGTTGGATTTCAAAGAGAAATAGAATTCTATAAAAATCAATCACTAGGCTTACAACTAGTCTGGAATTTAGTAGAACAATTAGAAGGAAATATTACGTTTACTCAAACATCAAGAACAGTATTTACAATCAACTTTGTTGAGCAAAAATAGGGAGAAAATCAAAATGCGAGAAAAAATCCTGATTGTTGAAGATGAAAGGATTATTGCTTTTGATATCAAGAATTGTTTAGAAAATTCAGGATATACTGTCGTTGGAATTGCTGTCAGTGGGGAAAAGGCAATTGAAAACACCGCAGATTTTCATCCAGATTTAGTCTTAATAGATGTGATGTTAAAAGGACAAATGAGCGGGATAGATGCTGCAAGAGAAATTGGTTATCGCTTCAATATACCAGTAGTCTATTTAACTGCATATTCTGATGAAAGTAATTTACAAAAAGTGAAGATGACACAACCATACGGCTATATACTTAAACCATTTATAGAGCCTCAATTAATTACTACTATTGAAATTGCCCTGAGTAAACACCAATCAGAAATGGTGATACGTAAAGCTTTAGCGCAAGAAAAAGAAGATAGAAAAGTTAAATCTAATTTTGTCTCAATGGTTAGCCACGAATTTCGTAATCCCTTGAGTAATATTGCGACTTGTACTGAACTGCTAGCAAATTATAGTCATCAATTAAACGAGGCTAAAACACATGAATATATCTATCACATTCAAAACTCGGTTAAACAAATTGATAATTTGCTGAGTGATGTTTTATTAATGGGTAAAGCGGAAGCAGCTACATCTCAGTTAAATCTAGCACCTATAGACTTAGAAACGTTTGCTAAAAATATGATAACAGAGATACAATTGAGTGCTAGTGAACATCACAAAATTATTTTCGCAATCCATCGAGAACACCTAATCACAGAAGATAATAGCAGTCCACAAAATCTGCAATTTTTAACTGTGAACAATCAACTACCTTGCTTAGATGAAAAACTGTTGCGCCACATTCTGACTAATTTACTAGGAAATGCTATCAAATATTCACCCCAAGGAGGCAAAGTGCTTTTTGAAATTTTTTGTGTACCAAGCGAAGTAATTTTTCGTATTCAAGATGAAGGTATTGGTATTTCAGAAGCTGATCAAGAAAACTTATTCAGTTCTTTTCATAGAGGTAGCAATGTAGGTCAGATACCAGGAAATGGTTTAGGGCTGGCAATCGTGAAAAATTATGTAGAATTGCATGGTGGCGAAATTTCTGTTGTCAGTAAAGTTGGGGTTGGCACGACTTTTATTGTCAGTTTACCATCAGATGAGTTAGGTTAGCTCCCCGACTTTTCCAGGTGTAAAGGGTGGCAAAATTCGATCCATTTCTTCTAAGAGCAAAATTCTGGTTGCTGTGGTGTCAATATTACGAAAATCTTCTTTTAGAGTTTGGTATGCGAATTCAGCGATCGCACCTGCTAATTCTACCCCGGTAGGGCCACCACTAACAATTATAAAAAATTCCCTGAAAGTTGATAAATGTGAAAATTTAAGTATTTTTTAGATAAAGCTGGTCAAAAGAAGCATAAATTGAAAGGTTGTGACCAGTTAGTTTACCGTTTTTCTCCAATGAAAAAGTTTTTTATTGGCACTGCCTGTGCAGTCTTTATTCCCTGTGGAACTACTCTGTTGCATGTATCTCTTAGTGATAGTGCCTACGCTGGTAGCCAATCCAAAGCAGTAGTTTGTGAAATTCCCCTAGCTAGACCTACCGGAGGAAATACTTTACAAAGAATTTTTGCCACACAAATGTGTGAGCAAGTTCAATTAAGGAATCAACAAACACTCACTAATACATCAGTGAGAGAGTCGGTATCAAATTCGCAAAATCAGGACCCTAATCAAAAAATAGACAGTCTCGATCCTAAAGTTTGTCAAATGCCTAATGGAGAAAGTACACAAGTCAAACAACAGTGTAATCTAGTTCCATAAAAGCCGGATCAACACAGCGTTGCTGAATGGGTAATTATTTACAATAATGTAGAGTTGAAAAACTCCATTTTTATATCAGCTAGTATTTGAGTAGTATTACACTTTCAGTAACGCTGAAGCTGTTAATAATTGAGAGCGATTTTACTTATCTAGCCAGGTGTGATTAATCTGCATTCCTCGACTGTCGATTGCTTCGATAAATAAATTGGTTGGCAATGCTTCTTCTACAGGAAAAACTCCTGGTTTCTGGAGTTTACCTGCTATTAAAAACTGGGCAATACTACCTGCACCACTACCAGAAGCTAAAGCTGTATTGTCATAAACTAAAGTTGAACAATAAGTAGCTGTTTCACCATTTTTTTGTCCTGTAACTTCTGAGCGAACCACTACTCCAATACCACTGAAAGGATTGGTAACATCGGTCATAAAATGACTGACATAAGATAAAAATTCAATTATGCTATGACGCTGCATTAACCACTTAGGAAAGATATTTGCAGCCATCCAAGTTAGATGATTATAAAAGTCAGGAACAGAACCAAATTTAGTAATTACAGTTTTTACAGATGGGAAAGATTGGGGGAGTGTGAAAGTTTCGGGCATATCGAACCAGTAAACTCCACTGCGTCCATAAGGAGATGGAAAATTAATCATTTCTCTGCCAGTATAGGGCTTGACTAATTGCCATTTACTATCCTTCCAAGCTGTAAAAGGATGTTGTAAACCTAGAAAAGTCGTCCGCATCACCGTTACACCAGCACCACCAGAACCAGACACTAAATAACTCAGATGTATCTTTTCTGGTTGATCAAATTGCTCCACACCCTGGCGTACCATACTGTTAGAAATACCGGGGAAAATGCCAGTGTTAATAATTGCCGTTATGCCAGCAGTCGCAGCTTGTTCGTGATAGCTGAGTGCCTTAATGGTATAAGAACGATGGTCACTAACATCGACATAGTTCACACCTTGCTCAATGCAGATTTGTAGAACATTGGTATCTCGGTAGTGAAAAGGGCCGGCACAATGAATCACTAGATTAGATTGTGCGATCGCTTCCCTGAGCTTGTCAACTTCTGTCAAATCTAACATCAAAAACTGAATTCGCTCACCTAAAGGTAAGTTAATAGCCTTTTCCATCACTGGAGAACGCCCAGTGATTGTAATTTTAGCTTGTGTATGAGCGATTAAATCTTGAGCAACACTGCTACCAATGCGCCCCCTTCCTCCCAGAATCAAGATGCGGTCTGTCATTACTCCAGTATAAGCAAAACTACATTTATTTCAGCAGTTCTTTGTCCTATTTGTCATCGGTAAGAAGTATGAACTGAGTAACAACGTCAGAAAAATTCAGGTTGAGAGCCTGAACAATCAGTTAGTATATATACTCAATTTATCAAGCGATCGCTAATATCACTAATATTCAAATTTTGTTAGATTTATTTAAATTTCGCTTTGTCATTGAGGAATTTACCCATACCTAATTGAGTTCAACCTGTTGAAGCAGGTTTCATCTGTGAGCCGGAAATTTATTTCCCGGCTCGTGAGTATCAAACTTACGTCTAATGAATGCCAAAAACAGATCCGACTGTCGATTTAATCGAATCTCTGGCATCTTTAAAAGTTTGAGCAATTGGATGTTTAGTCTGCAAAAACACACGCGCACAATTGCGTCCTGGCATCCCAGAAATAGAGCCGCCTGGATGGGTTCCTGCACCAGTTAGGAATAGATTATCGATGGGAGTTTTGTAGTTAGCTATTTCTGGCAAAGGACGGAAAAATACCATTTGATCTAAGGTCATATCAACATGGTAATAATTTCCTTTATAAGCACCTAATCTTTCGCCTAATTCTGCCGGACTTTCTACACGCCGGGCAATAGTTGCTGTTTTGACGTTCGGGGCATAGGTTGCTAACTTGTCAATCACCCTATTGGCAACTTGATTTTTCAATTCATCTGTCCAACCAGTACCTTTTAAACCAGTACCTTCTGCACCTGCAATTTGATAGGGAGCGAAAAATTCAATCCACAATGTATGCTTTCCTGGTGGCGCTAATGAGGAGTCAAGCGCACTAGGCATCACTACATACATAGAAGGGTCAGCATCAGGAATTTCTCCTAAGGTACATTTACTATGAGCTTGTTCAACATGAGCTACAGAATCTGCTATCAAGATAGAACCAATGAGGTATTCATCTTTGTGAGTATGGTATGGAAAGCGTAGGGGTTCATCTAAAGCCAAATCTATCTTGAGGATAGTTTCATTGTTATTCACAATGCGCCGTTCTAATCTTTCCCACAAATCCGGCTCGACTGCATCAACATCACTTTTATCAGTCATTTGTAAAAATAAACGTTTGGCATCGATATTAGAAATTACCCCGTATTTAGCCCGATATTCTTTACCACCAGCGACCCTAACACCGACAGCTTTGGCATCATCAATTAACACTTTTTCTACATGCTGTTCTGTCAGAATAACGCCGCTTTTACTAGTGACTAAATTCACCAAAGCTTGTATAAGTGCGCCAGTACCACCACGTGGCCTAGCCATACCAGGATTATGACGCATTGCCATCATGATTGCACCAATAGCAATGGTTTTTTGGGATGGTGGAGCACCAAGTTCTGATGCTAATCTTGCTAGGGGCGCTTTGAGAAATTCCGAATCAAACCATTCATTTAGTAAATCCTCAGCGCTGGTTAGCATGTTGCGAACAAAATCCAGCGTTTTGTTCGGAGAACCGATAACAGAAAACAAATCTTTGAGTTTTTTGATATCGTAGTTGCCAAAAATATCTACAATTGACTTTGGGGGTGCATTAAACATCGGAATCATTGCACCTAATGCCCGTTGCCAGTAGTCTGTAAATTCTGCGTACTTTTTAGCATCGCGTTCACTATAACGAGCAATTTCTGCACAAGTTTTTTCCAGTGATTTATGAGCTAAAAAATATTTGCCATCTGGATGAGGACAGAAAACAACTGGATCACACTCCAGATATTCTAAGCCGTATTTTTCTAGTTCTAATTCTTCAACAACTGGACCCAGGTGGATAAACTCATGGTCAATAGCACACAGATTAAATTTAAACCCTGGGGCTGCTTGAGGTAAGCATTCTTCAGTTGTTGCTGCGCCACCTGGTACTGAACGCTTTTCTAAAAGCAAGACACTATAACCAGCTTTTAGTAAATAAGCAGCACAAACTAGCCCGTTATGACCAGCACCGATAATGACAACATCGTATTCTTCCATATTGGGATTTGGGCAATAAAATTAGTATGCCAATATTATTACAAAAAACCAGAACTAATTATAGTACTGTTAGTTATAAAAAATTAGGACTAATAAGATGCTTACTACTAAACATCAGGCATATTTCCCTAGGTAGGTATTTGCCTAACATGTGCCTCTACCATAAGTATCACCTCATCATTTTTTATCTGCATATCTGTAACACGTAATGCCATATCTTCCCACACAAAATATGGTGATTTTAGCAAGTTTTTGATTTTTTGTATTAATGCTAAAATTAGTTCTATTGAAATTCCTTCTCCTTGAGTAAAGTTAATACTTTCTAGGATGAATGTTTGTGCTTGAATACGGGGATGAATTACGACTGTGAAATCTAGTTGGCGAGTATTTTCTATTTCCTTTAACAGAACATGGATTGTGAATCCTATTTTGCCATCACTGGGTAAAAATACTTGCATATCTTGCAAATCAAAACTGACAGTTTCACCTTCTACATCTAATTGCAGGTTTTTTACTTGACTGCGGATAAAATCTGAAGTTAAAGCACGGTTAATATCTACTACTGTGAGGACAATGCGAGCAACAGCGTTTACTGGTTCATTAAGTTCAATTTGACCAAAAAGCGCAGTTAAAGGATTGACGGTAACACTATCGGTTTGCAGTTTAATTTCTTGTATACGGATGTGTTCTTGAACTACCAGCCCTTGACCAGCAAGGGAAACTTGATCGACCTGTCCTTGAACTATTTTTAACAGATTGGTTTCCACATCTATATTTATTTTTTCTGCTTCATCCATTTGGTTGGATAGTGTCTTCTCAGCAGCTTGCGATATTAAGTTCTCTAGCCCATTTTGTTCTGGCATTTACACTATTCCTTCTGTTTCGTTTCGTTGCTACTTAACTTAAACTTCAAAGACTTCAGAATGTATCTGCAAGATGATATATATCTTTTGGAGGATAGACAAAGTATAAAGAAATAATTTTTATGAATTATAAATGTGAAATTATAGCTATTTAGTGACAACCATCTGCACACCACCATGAGGAATAATAGTAATGCCACGGCGGACTGGTTTGACTGAATGATGTTCAACAAGTTCTAGTTGAAATTTTGATAATATAGTTGCTATAACTAGCTTCATTTCATACATAGCGAATGCTGCACCAATACAACCACGGTAGCCGCCACCAAAGGGTAAATATTCATAGGGTGAAAATTTTTGAATGGAAAATCTTTCTGGTTGAAATTTGTCTGGTTCTGGGTAAGTCTCAGCACGGTGATGGGCTAAATAAATGCAGGGAACTAAAACTGTGCCTGATGTAAATTTATTTCCAGCAATTTCTAATTTATTTTTTACCATTCGGGGTGTACAAATTAAAGCTATAGGGTAAATTCTTAGTGTTTCTTGACAGATAGAAGTTAGGTAGGATAGTTGGGTAATTGCTTCTGGATTTGTGGAGTTACCTAAAGTATCTAATTCTTGCATCAACCGACTTTTTACTTTGGGGTGAGAGTGAATTAAATAAAATGCCCAACTTAATACTGCTGCTGTAGTTTCGTAACCCAAGAGTAGTAGTGAAACTAGTTGATCTCGTAATTCTGTGTCTGTCATCGCTTGGTCGTTATCGTCACGCGCCAACATCAACAGATTGAGAATATCTGTGTGTGTATTATCGTTGATTTTGTGTCTTTCATGAATTTCGGCGTAGATGAGTTGATCAATTTTCTGTTGCCTGATTTGGTAACTTCCCCAAGGACTCCATGCACCTAAATCTTGTTGTAGGGATGGAAAGAAAAATAAACTAGAATACCACGGTTTTGTGACATCATCTAATAAAGAACTGAGTAAAACTTTTAATTGTTGATAACGTTCGTCACGAGGGTTCATACCAAACACTACCTGTAAAATAATTTGTAGGGTAATATCTGGCATCACTTGTTGCATAAAAAATTTTGTGCCCACTTGCCAATTTTTTGTAACTGACTTGGTAATTTGGCAGATGACTTCACCATAATTTTGCAAGCTTGCACCATGCATAGGTGGTAGCAATAACTGACGTTGACGATTATGCGATCGCGCTTTTTGAAATACTATAGAATTCTCGCCGAATAAAGGTTTAAAAACATGAGTCGCTTTCTGAAAATCCAACTCTTTTTCAGATATTGCAAAACAATCGCTAATTGCTTGGGGATGGCTAAAAAATACTATTGGTGGCGAATTTAGACCTAGAACTCGTAACGTAAAAGTATCACCATATTTAGCAGCACAAGTTTCTAAAAACTTGGTAGGATTAGCAATTAATTGTAGCGTTTGTAGCAGCGCTGGTGTGCGTAGCTCATTTGGTAAATTCATACAATTTGATGTTTTTAGAATTTACACACTTACGGAAAACCGCAAATTAAATAACAGATATCTATTTTGTAAGTTAATATATTTAATATTATATGAATCGCTAGAGGGATTTTTGAACAGATATTCTCTACAATTTGTATGATTTTGTAGAATGTAAAATTTCATTGTTAAAGAAGATACTTATCTCCTGCTCGATGTTTTTTGTCTACCAATATTTGTCTCGTTGTCTTCTCTAAACGTAATTTTCTGATTGCTAATGCATCAGCTTGCATTGGCTTGTAATGTAACAGGTTGTTTGAAAAGTCTAAATTAACACCAGCCTCGGCGATTAGAAATCGCGCGCCACTTGCTACAAGTCGGGAAACTCGCCCACGGCGCTGTCTCTCCAAAGCAGTAGCTTGGCTATACAGACAAAACCTGCCTTTGCAGGTTTCAAATCCTTGATTTTGTGTTAGACCAGGTCGGTAGACTTTGCCTGTGTAGTAGCGAATTATATTCGCCCAAAACTTTTCAAACATGCTCTAATTCCGGTGGTGCGTAATGTAATTCCGTTGACTGGTAATACGATTCCGCCAGCTTTTCTCTGTTTTCGGAAAATACCAAAAAACCCCACCCCGCAAGTGAGGAAGGGTTCTAAATATTTTGAAAAAAAATGGATGGTTGTATTTAGCGACCACCAAGCACAGACTAATTAAATATTGCTAGATTCTAGAGTGCGAGACTTAACCTGATGCTGACTTTTCACCACCATTTGAACGCTGCGGTCTGGCCCTGTCACCAAACCACGGCGCTTAGGACGCACATCACGAGTATCAACCAACGCTAAATCCCAACTAGTAAGAATTTTAGCAAGTACCACTTTCATTTCAAACTGTGCGAACGCCATACCAATGCAGCGTCTCACACCACCGCCAAAAGGCAAAAACTCATAGGCTGAAAATTGCCGTTCTAAAAAGCGTTCTGGTTTAAATTGCTGATGTTGTGGGTATAAATCTTCTCGTTGGTGGGTCAAATAAATTGAACCGAGGACAACCGTACCTGGTTCTAGTTCGTAACCACACAGAGATAAAGGTGTTCTCACAACTCGTGGAAAAGTTAACATCCCCACTGGGTGAATCCGCAAGGTTTCGGAGTAAACAGCGTTGAGATAAGGTAATTTAAAAACTGTATTTGTGTCTGGACAATCTCCCAAGCCATCTAATTCAGCCAGCAGCTTGTCACGCACTGATGGTGATTTATGAATCCAGTACAAAGCCCAAGTTAAAGCAGTGGCTGTGGTTTCGTGTCCTGCTGTTAACAGAGTCATCAATTGATCACGAATTTCTTCATCAGACATCGCTTCGCCTGCTTCATCACGGGCTTCCATGAGTAAGCTAAGAATATCTGTGCGTGATGAATCTGGATTGTCTCGCCGTTCCTGAATTTCCTCACTCAGGAGTTGGTGAACACGCGCCCTCCGCCGGATAAACCTCCCCCAAGAACTCCGGGGTCCAAAATCTTTTTGTAAAGCAGGAAAATACAGTTCAACCACCCTCAGAGGGGAAGACTCATTGAGCATTGCAGCTAAGACTGACTCTAACTCTTGCGCCCGTGGCCCTTCATATAGTCCAAACACAGCTTGCATAATTACCCGCATGGTAATGATTTGCATTGCCGATCGCACACAGAAGGGTTGATCTATCTGCCACTGGCTAATTACTTGCTCTGTGACATCATTAATCACCTGTCCATAGGTTCGCATTCTATCACCATGCAAGGGAGGCATCAACAATTGGCGTTGCCGCCGATGCACCTCACCATCGACTGTAATTAAAGAATTTTTCCCTAGCATTGGTTCAAAAACAGTGTTCCAATCCTTAGGGGCGTCAAACTCCTTGGTGTCGCTAGTCAACATTTGCTGTAGCGCTTGAGGATTGCTAGTGAACACCACAGGGGCATTTAATTGTAGAGTGAAAATGTCGCCATAGCGCTCGGCACATGCTGTCATCAAAGGCATGGGACGGAAGATCCACTGTAGCATCTGGACAAACGCTGGGGATTGGGGACCGTGTGGCAGTTTCATAGGTTGTGTTTAGTGGATAACTCTTTTTTGGCAATAAAACTCAAAAAACAACATTAAATTTTTTGGAATTCTGAGAAAGCGACGGGAAACTTTATTTTTTCCTGGATGAACAGAGTATAGTCATCCCGTCACATTTCTCTCCGCGCTCTCTGCATTTTAAAAGTAATTTATATAACCGCAGAGGGCGCAGCGAAAAGTCTGAGCGGAGGCTTCCTCCGCTCAGAACTTTCCAAGACAGAGAAAGCAGAGGTAAGAGGTTATGGAGAAATTTATGTTCGAGAATTTGTATGCACCTTGAAAGGGGTAGTCCTATATTTTTCTCTTTTTCTGCGTCCTCTGCGCCTCTGTGGTTAATTAAAAAACACCCCGTGACGCGACAAAGTTAGAACTACCTATCCTTACCATTGCAAAATTGCAATTAGCTGTTACAACCTGTTAGTTGTAAAATTTTTGTTAACTTGGACGAGCATTTACAGTTGCTCCTCATCTTTATTAGGTACTCAGCATGACAGCAATCACCCCAAAAGCATCATCAGCGCTTCCCAATTTTTGCGAAGGAATTCAATATTTTGGGGAAGCATTACCAGGTTTTGAAACTTATGGTGCAACTCCTGTAATAGAAGCGGGTAAAATAGCGATCGCTAATCCTACAGATCCAATAGCCGTATATCAAACCTTACTTGCTGCCGATGCTCTCCGTTACCTCACACTACAAGTCACAGGTAGTAAAGCATCTGGGCATCCTGGGGGATTTGCTAGCCAAGCAGAAGCCTATGCAGCTTTGGTCATGTTGGGATTCAAAAACATTATTACCGAAGTCGGACACCATGCCCCTGGATTCTATAGTGCCATGTTCCTCGATCGCTCGTTGGAAGATATGGGAATCTTTACAGTCCAACAATTGCGCGATCGCTTCCGAGAAAAGCATGGACTCTTAGGGCATCTCTCCGGTTACATCCCCGGTATTCTCGCACCTGCTGGGCCTTTGGGACAAGGACAACATTTTGCAATGGCGGCTGCATTGCTGCATCGAGAGCAGTTATTCCCCTTCACCGTGGGCGATGGTGGATTAGGAGAGCCTTATATTGTGAGTGCGATCACACACTTCCACACCGCTTACCCCACCGTCACCAACTTCCTACCAGTCTTAGTATGGAACGGTTACAGCCAAGAACACCACAGCATGGTGTCCCTCAAAACCAACGCACAGATGACAGCTTACTGGCAAGGTAACGGTTTTGATGAAGTCATCCTAGTAGATGCCAAAGAATTTGACGACCAAAACCAACCAGGCGATTATGTTGATAGTACCGCCTTTTCCTTCGAGAAACGCCTAGAATTTACCAAAGCCGTACTTGTGGCGATCGATAAAGCCGCAAAATCAGCTTTCAGTGGTAAACTCACTGTCTTCATCATCAAACAACTCAAAGGTGCAGGCGTCCACGCCAGAGGCGCAAAATCCCACAACCTGTATCCCAAAGACACCCTCGACGCACCCCACATCGTTAGTGCATTGCAAAATCGTGCATTATCAATCGAGGCTTGGCAAACAGTACGAACCAACGCCGAACGCGCCGGTGGCGGCCCCGCAGCCAAAACAGTAGTTACAGAATTTGAATTACCATTACCAGATTTAGGCGAATTACCATTAGAAGAATATGCAGTTGGCGGTGAACCGAAAGTTTCCACAACCGCGATGGGAAGATTAGTCGGAATCATCGGACAAAAAGATCCAAATTTCCTCGTCACCAACGCCGACGGAAACGAAGCCTCTGGAATTGCCAACATCAACCAAGCATTAAAAATTATCCACCCCACCACCGACGACTTATATAACCAAGCACCAAACGGACAAGTTTATGAACCTTTAAGTGAAGATGCTTGTGCCGGGTTAGCTGCCGGTTTATCCTTAATGGGAGCCAGAACCTTGTGGTGTTCCTATGAATCTTTTGCCATCAACGGCTTACCAATTTGGCAAACAGTCACCCAAGCAATGGCAGAATTACGCCGTCAAACTCCCTCCACAATCACCTTATTTACAGCTGGTGCATTAGAACAAGGACGTAACGGTTGGACACACCAACGTCCAGAAATTGAAGCTTATTTTGCATCACTCATGCGGAATGGCAATGTCTTCCCATTATTTCCCCCCGACGCTAACAGTATTCAAGCTTGTTATGACTGGGCATTGAAAACTAAAAATAAAGGCATTGTGATTACTGCTAGTAAATCACCCTTACCAATTCGCACCACATTAGAACAAACTCGCCAAGGTTTGCGAAATGGCGCAGTATTATTACATGAAGTTGCTGGTGGTAAGCAAGTTGTGTTTGCAGTCATTGGCGACATGACATTAATTCCTGTATTTGAAGCCGCAGCTTTCTTAGAAACTGAAGGTATTGGTGTCAAGATAGTTTCTATTATCAACCCCCGCCGTTTGTATCGTCCCCATGATGTTGCTTGGGACACTTGTTCTGAACCCGATGGTGGCTTTTTAGAGGACGATAAATTTGCCGAATTATTTGATGGCGATGCCTTAATTGCTGTCACTGGTGGTGCAGCAGCAATGCTAGAACCAATTTTATTACGCAGCAGAAGCAAGCGCGATACCTTTGCCTGGAAACGTGGCGAAACTACCGCTAGTGCTGGTGAGTTGATGGCGTTTAATGGGTTGACTGCTGAGGCGTTGACGAAAAGAGCGATCGAGTTAGTGCATTAGGCTGACAACTAAGAAATAGAAAAAGCGTAATTGTTTAACCGCAGATGTACACAGATAAACGTGGCTTAATTAGCGTTTATACGTATATTTGCGGTTATAGATTTTTTGTCGTGTTTGTTATTTTTAATCAATAAAAATATGTAAACTTTGAGATGAAGAAAATCTTATGAGCAATGCTAAAAATAATGAAATTTTAGATAAATTAAAAAAATTATTTGCGTCTGTGTCTCATAAGTATCCATCATTTATAGACGATTTATTTAATTTGATAAAAGAATTACAGAAAGCAAGACAACAAAAATTTACTTTTTTAATGGTGGGACGAACAGGAGTTGGTAAATCCAGCACAATTAATTCATTGTTTGGTGAAAAGATAGCCCCAGAAGGTAAATACGATCCTACTACTATGGAAGTCAAAAGCTATGAACATCAAATTAATAACATTAAGTTTACAATAATTGATACTCCTGGATTATGTGATGATATACCAGAATCAAAAAATGACGAAAAATATATCAAACTTATCAAAAGGAAAGTTAAACAGATTGATTCGTTATGGTTTGTAACTCGTCTTGATGAGTCTAGAGTTACTCGTGATGAAATCCAAAGTATCAAAATTATTTCAGAAGCATTTACAGTAAATGTCTGGAATTATGCAGTTATTATATTCACTTGTGCAGGCAAGGCAGATGACTATTTAGTTGATCTAAAAGAAAGAACTAAGCGTATTAGAAAGGCAATTGCGAAGTATACAGGTGATAAGATAGCCAATAATATTCCCGCAATCGCAGTAGATAATAAAAGTAAAACACTCACTACTCCAGATGGTAAAAGATGGTTAGAAGAACTTTATACCAAAGTGTTTAAAAGAATGACTGACAGAAGTGCTGCTCCCTTTTTTTTAGCTACTTCTCAAAGAATCAAAAGCAAAAGTAATGCTAATCAATCAGATAAAGATAGCAAAAATTTTAGTTTTAATGAAGAGCAGAAGACAAGCATAAAAAATAAATTATTCACTGCTATTCCTATTTTAGAAAAAATAGGTGGCGCAATTGGCTCTCTCTTTGGAGGGTCAATAGGGAAATCATTAGGTGAATCAATAGGAGGTTTAGTTGGTCATGGTATAGATGCAATTTTTTCTTTATTCTTTTAACTTTAGCTAGTTCACTGCTTGCGGCTGCTATCCACTAGTAATTGTGTAGGTTGGGTGGAGGCGCAAGCTTGCTTCTTTGCAGCACAAGTAATTTATATTTGCGCCGTAACTCAACACCAAATTACCTTAAATTCAACCGGATAATTTATTATTTAAAATTTTGTCGTGAAAAGTGATGTTATTTGTTGGGTTTCACTACGTTCCACCCAACCTACAGGACTTACTGTGGCATGGTTACGGGAATCATTTGATTTTTATGCCGACGATAGATAAGAAAGTCACTATCAAAAGTTAACAAAAAACTATCTACATACTGTTCAGACATCCGTACTAAACAAGCATCAGCTAAAGACATAGGTACAGATTGATAAGTCTTGAGAAGTTCGCCAATAATGACAGCTTCTTCTTCCAATTTAAAAGGTATTTCAATTACTCCATTTTTGACCAAATTTATCACAGCTTCTTGACCGCCGTAGACATTCCACAATAAAAAACAAGCCTCTGAAATTACAGCTTCGCAAGTTAATAAAGGCGGTTCAATATTAGCCCACTGTGCTGTTACCCAGCGATGAAACTGATCACGACGATTAATTACAGCAACCAATGGCCCCGTATCTAGCAATACACATCGCTGCATCACGAACCGTAACCATCCATATAATCTTTATTAGTAGACAAGTCACTTGCTGCTTCCACACAACCAATGTATTTTTGAGCTAGAGCCAAAGCTGAAACTACTGACTTTGTTTCTTGATTAGATAAGTCTTGCTTTTGCATTCTTGCTAGCAAAAATTCTACAAAATCTAATGCTTCTTGTTGCTTATCAGGAGGTAATATCCTTACTTTATCTATGATAAGTTCTTCAATACTCATGTTTTCTAGCCTTTAACATGATAAATTAATCTATTTATAATTGTAGAACATTATTCTACCTATGTTCTCTACTAGTCGTAGTAATTCAGGCGTAGTTTGCTTGGAGGCTTAAGTTTGCATCTTTGTAGCACAAGAAATTTATATTTGCGCCGTAACCCAACACCAAATCACCGTAATTTCTAGCAGATAATTTAAAATTTAAAATTTTGTTGTGAAAACTGAGATCATTAGTTGGGTTTCACTTCGTTACACCCAACCTACGGGACTGGTAAGGATGTAATATAAGTTAAATATTTAACAACTTACCACATCTCAAATGCAATTATGACCACAGACACAGAATATCAAGCAAGAATTATCACCTATAACTGGGATGACTTAATGATATTATGGTCAGAAATTAAAGCAAAGAATACTTCAAACTTTTGGGATGAAGGTAAAGCATTAGAATATTTGGTTTTACGTGCATTTCAACTTGATGGTGCAGAGGTGGCTTGGCCGTATACTGTAAAGGTTCAAGATAAAATTGTAGAACAAATTGATGGAGTGGTATATACAGACAGCCTAGCCTGCTTGATAGAATGTAAGGATACCACTAAAGAAGTTAATATTGAACCCATAGCAAAGCTACGAAATCAACTACTACGAAGGCCAGCAACAGCTATTGGTAGCGTGTTTAGTCGCAGTGGATTTACAGAAGCGACAGTAACTTTAACTGGATTTGTAGCGCCTCAAACTATTCTATTGTGGGGAGGAGAAGAAATAGAATATTCACTCATAAATAAATGTATATGTAAATTTCTAGTCAAAAAATATCGTGTTTGTGTACAGAAATGTATCCTTAATTACGACATTACAGTGGAGATTTCATCATGAAACTGGTATATATGATTACAGAAAATGATAAAGATATAGAAATTTTACAGAGATTACTCCCGCAAAATATAAGTCAAAATATCCAATTCATAGTAGGCGGAAGTTCTTACAGAGCGCGTTCTTTAGCTAGTTCTCTTCTTGCTACTCGGAAAACACCTGTTGCTCTTGTTTTAGATGCAGATACAGATAACGAATCTCAAATATTTGAAAGATATGATTTAATTAAATATGCACTAAATCAGGCATCATCTGGCACTCCTTATCAAGTATTTTTTGCAGTTCCCCAAATAGAAATTGTATTTCTACAAGATAAATCATTAATTGAGAAAATAGCACAGCGTCAATTTAATGATTTAGAATGGCAGTTAGCTCAAAGTAAGCCTAAAGAGTTTTTAGAAACAGTATTCGGAAATGATGAGCAAATAAATGCAAGGATTTTTGAAAATATCAGTGAAGAAGAAATTAAGATATTGCAACAACATTCATTAATGCAAGAAATAATTAAATTTCTATCATCACTAATTCCATTTTCTGTTGCAACTAACTAGTCCAGTGGGGTGTGTTACGCCGAAGGCTAACGCACCGCCAATGATATAAAAAATGGTGCGTTCCCTCCGGGAACACACCCTACAAAATATGGGATAATTTATTGTTTGGCATTACCTCAATAGACGACGCGGTAGGGATGCAAGGATTTGATAGCACTGTTCACTGTGTAGCTTATAATATGAGCATACTCAAAATTTTCCTGAACTTAGGAGTTAATTATGGTAATTAGCTTTGAAGAAATATATAAAGATATTGATACTTTACCAGAAGAAGCTCAACTCTTACTGCTTGATTTTATTCAGTTACTCAAAAAGCGTTATCCACCAACAGAAGCAGAAAATCATAGTCAGGAAAAAAGTCTCTATGACAAGTTTGATGAAATTGGATTAATTGGTTGTTGTTCTATTGAGGAAAATTTATCGACTACATATAAAGAAGTTTTATCTAAAACATTACAGAATAAATATGATCATCGTTGATACAGGATTTTGGTTAGCTCTTATTGATAAAAAAGACAATTACCATGAAAGAGCCAAACAAGCTTAAAAAAAATATAACGAACCTTTAATTACAACATGGTGTGTTGTCACAGAAACCTGTTATCTTTTGCTAACTCGTAAGGGAGTTGAGGCTCAAATTAATTTTATAAATAGTCTGCAACAAGAATTATTTACGATTTTTAATTTAGAACCTCACCATAGTCCTCGAATTATTGAATTAATGAAAAAATATGCTGACATCCCAATAGATTTAGCTGACGCTTCCCTAGTAATCTTAGCAGAACATTTAGGACACGGACGCATTTTTTCAGTAGATCAACGTGACTTTAACACCTATCGTTGGAAGCAAAGTTATCCTTTTGAAAATCTCATGTTTTGAGGTAATTATCAATAAAGTAATACCATGTTTAAAAAATTATTTAAGGAATACACATTGCCTCATAGCGAACCGTAACCATCCATATAATCTTTATTAGTAGACAAGTCGCTTGCTGCTGGAACTTGGGAATATACACGCACCGCAGAAGGAATTATTGATGATATATGTTCAAGTAGAATTATAAGCGATCGCCATCATAACCTGTGCATTAATTTGTGCGATCGCCTGCTCAACACTAATATTTATTCTTGTATATTCAACTTCATTCCTTCAGCATTCAGTTCCATTAAAATCAAAGGAGAAACTTGACGCAAGAAAATCTATAAAAACACATGTCAGAGAAGAACTTAGAAGCTTTAATCGTGACAATAGTAAAAAAAGTCATCAAAAAAGAACTAGGTAAGCGAAAAAAAGATAATTTGCCAATTGTATTAAACCAGACTAATCATCCATTAGATAGTTTCATGGAAAATGGTGATAACTGGCATGATAAACGCACAACAGAAGAAATTATTGATGACATATATACCAGCCGTTACGTAACGATTCAATCAAAAGAAGATGCAGAACTTGAGCGCAGCTTGCGAGAACTCAAGTTTAAACAGGAACTGAGAAAAGATTGGATATTATTTTTAGTGAAAGATGTAATAGTATATTCCACTACTACTATTTTTATTTTTGTTGTTTCGGGCTTTTACTTATTCACTCTTATTAAGTAGTGCATTCTAATTAATAGTTATCAATATATTTGATGTAAATTTATCGTACATTTAAGGGTTTAAGACACCTTCGTCTACACGTAGCAGATTTTCAGTCAGGGGTTGAAATCCCTGACTGAAAATGTCTTTAATTTTGAATTTTGAATTTTGTTGTGGTTTAACTGATAACTTGCACCAGTCGCAACAAGACTCATTGCTGTCACTGGTGGTGCAGCAGCCATGCTAGAACCAATTTTATTACGCAGTACCAGCAAGCGCGATACCTTCGCCTGGAAACGTGGAGAAACCACCGCCAGTGCTGGTGAGTTGATGGCCTTTAATGGTTTGACTGCTGAGGCGTTGACTAAGAGAGCGATTGAATTGGTGCATTAAGATTTAGATTTGATTTTTTAACCGCAGATGCACGCAGATAAACGTATAAATAGGTGTTTTGTTGCGTGTATTTGCGGCTTCTCTTTACTTTAAGAGTTATCTTGATTAAGATAGGTTTTTTAGCCACACGACAGCCTTATATGGGCAAAACAGTCTTAGCTTTAATCATAGCGGCAGCATTGGTGACAAGTTAAAGCTGTTGTCATGCTTCTAGAATGCAGCATTTAGGTCATTTTCAAAAATACAGCATTTACGATCGCACCTGCGAAATCTGGGATAAAACCCCCACTATGCAATTTGTAGATTTTTGGTATATTGTCGCACTCAGCGAGCAACTACGACCTCACACTGTACTAGCACGATCGCTTTTAGGTGAGTGGTTAGCGATTTTTCGTGGTGAGGATGGACAACCTGTAGCGTTGCGCGATCGCTGTTTGCATCGCCATAGTCGTCTGTCAGCAGGTAAAGTTTGTGACGGTGCTTTGCAATGTCCCTATCATGGTTGGATATACGATCAGGATGGTAATGTCATTGCTGTGCCGGCAGAAGGTGATGATTTCAAACCTTCCCAGCAACGTCAAGCCAAGTGTTATGCCACCAGAGAACAGGATGGTTATATATATGTGCGGTTAGCTGAAAACCCTAGGGAAGACTTTGCACCCTTTTCTATGCCTCACTATGGAGAACCAGGCTGGGAGACGGTGCGGGTGATTAACCGTTTTGCTAATAACGTTACTAATTGTGTAGAAAACTTTATTGATATTCCCCACACGGCTTTTGTGCATCCTGGCGTATTCCGTACTTCCCGCCAAGAAAAGTTAGAGATGACTGTACAACGCGAAAATGGTACGGTTTTGGTGGAATATCGCAATGAAAACAGTAATTTGGGATGGTACAGCCGTTTTCTCAATCGGGAGGGTGTCGAGATTAAACATAACGATCGCTTTTATATGCCCAATATTACCTCTGTGGAATATCAAATGGGACGCAATCGCCATTTGTTCATTACCAGTCAATCTATCCCCGAAACCGATACTTCAACTCTGGTTTACACCGACGTCACGTATAATTACGGAATTTTGAACCAGCTAGCACGTCCGTTTGTGTGGTGGACTGCTCAACATATTATCAGCCAGGACATTGAAATTTTGGGCATCCAGGGAGAGGCGATCGCTAAATATGGGACACAATTTTCTCATACCCCTGCTGACACAATTCATGTGTTTGTAGAGTCAATTAGAGCAGCGATCGCTCGTGGAGAAGATCCGCGATTATTGCCAAATCAATCGGTTAAAGTAACATTTTGGGTTTAATTCATAATTCAATATGCAGAACTTTGCACCAATTATAATTTTTATTACATTTATTGGATTAGTTGGCTGGACAATTACCAATCAATTTGCTCGAACTCAAATTAAATTCAAAAGTCGTGAAGATTGGCTATTAGATGGAATAGGATTAACGATTCAAGGAATTTTGATTCCCTTACTGCAAGCTACCTTAGTTTATTGGTTGTACCAATATTTATTCCCTAATCACCAGGGATATTTGAAATTATCACCTATTTTGACTTTTATGATCAGTTTGATTGTTGTTGATTATTTATATTATTGGAATCATCGTTTATTGCATAGTAAATTATTTTGGCAAGTGCATCAAGTCCATCATACTGTCACGCAGATGGATGTATTAGGAACTTCTCGTAATACCCTGTGGACAAGTTTGCTAATTGTCTATTTATGGATACACACGTTATTTTTATATCTATTAGCCGATCCAACAGGTTATTTACTAGGAGTTAGTCTAACTTCTGCTCTAGATTTATGGCGACATAGCCGCTTGATGATTTCTGAAAATAACTGGCTTTACCGATTTATTTCTCCCTGGTTAATCTTGCCGCAGGATCATGCATGGCATCATTGCAATGAAATTTATCATTGCAACTATGGTGCTAATCTGAAAATTTGGGACAGGTTACACGAAACGTATTATGCAAGTAAAGAATTACCATCTACGTTAGGGATTACCACCTCATTAACCTTCATTCAAAAACTCTTCTTCCCGTTTTCATGACATTCCTAAGTATCATTCTGTTGTTTTTCCCAATGCTTGTATTAATGCTAACTGGAGCAGCAATATTCTACCTCGCCCATTCACCTAGCATCTTCAGCATTTTAGCTGTATTGCTTTCTATTTACGGGTTCCCCCTGCTAGTTTACCGCTTACATCAATGGGTATTCCCTGTGCGGGAGGGTATTAGTTATCTGCAAGGTAAAGAATATAGTTCTTGGTGGGGTAGTCATCAAATTCAGGTGATTTATATTGCAATTCCAGTTTTGGAAGCAGTGCTGCGGCTGATTCCAGGGGCATTTTCTTTTTGGTTGCGATTGTGGGGTGCAAAAGTAGGGCGAAATGTCTACTGGACACCAGGATTGGAGATTGCCGATCGCGGTTTAATCGAAATAGGCGATCGCGTTATTGTGGGACATCGTGTCGGTATTTCTGCACATATCATCAAACCCCGCAAGCAAAACTTAATGTTGTATGTCAAGAAAGTCAAAATTGGTAACGATGTCTTTCTAGGGGCTGGATGTCTGCTTGCTCCGGGTGTAGTAATTGCAGATGACACATTCCTGGCAATGGCGACAACCCTTTATCCTAACCATACGCATCTGCGATAAAGTACTTTTAGTTGTTCCACTGTTGGTTCCAATTAACCCCCTTCCGATGATTGGTTTTTAAAACACCCTGCGGACTTGCGGCGCAGGCAGGGTATTATTGCTCAGGGCATGGGACATAGGGCATTTCTTCCACTCTTGCCTACTCCCAATGCGATCGCATCCAGGATTCTTTGTGACTAGAAAAAGCTGATCTTCATCAGACCATTGAATAATCATGCTATACCGATTCATTACCGTTTAGGCGTTCGAGGGTTTCTCGGTCTTCGTTGCTGATTTCCAGATGAACCCAAAAATTTCGGTAACCTATGACTACTTTTATGATTTCTGCAATTGTTCTAAATAAACAGCAACCTTGATCATCATTCTGTTACAACTTTGTTAAGAAAAGTTACAACGTTCTTAACATTAGGAAATATTTTTATGGAAAACTCTCTTGAAAATAATGCACCACATAAAGTTGTCATTGTTGGTGGTGGCTTTGGTGGACTGTATGCAGCCAAGGCTCTGAATGCAGCGAATGTCAATGTTACTCTGATTGATAAACGTAACTTTCACTTATTTCAGCCGCTTTTATATCAAGTTGCCACAGGTACGCTATCACCTTCTGATATTTCCGCACCATTACGCTCTGTATTCAGCAAAAGCAAGAATACAAAAGTGTTGTTGGGAGAAGTAAAGAATATTGATCCAAAAGCGCAACAAGTTATTCTGGGTGATGAAGTAGTACCATACGATACATTAATTGTGGCCACAGGTGCGAACCATTCCTATTTTGGTAAGGATAACTGGGAAAAAGTTGCTCCTGGCTTGAAAACTGTGGAAGATGCAATAGAAATGCGCCGCCGGATATTTGGTGCATTTGAAGCAGCAGAAAAAGCAACTGATCCCGAACAACGCCGTGCTTATTTGAATTTTGTGATTGTCGGCGGTGGCCCCACAGGCGTAGAATTAGCAGGTGCGATCGCGGAATTGGCATACAAAACTCTCAAAGAAGATTTTCGTAGCATCGACACATCAGAAACGAAAATTTTGCTATTACAAGGGGGCCCTCGCATCCTCCCACACATGGCGCCAGAGTTATCGGCATCAGCAGCAGTATCTTTGCAAAAGTTGGGTGTGGAACTCCACACTCATACCAGGGTGACAAATATTGAAGGTGATCTTGTTACTTTCAAGCAAGACAATGAATTTACAGAAATTGCCTCAAAAACTATATTGTGGGCAGCAGGTGTTCAAGGTTCCCCAATGGGGAAAGTTTTAGCGGAAAGTACAGGTGTAGAGTGCGATTACTCTGGACGTGTAATTGTAGAACCTGACTTATCTATCGAGGGTTATGACAACATTTTCGTAATTGGAGATTTAGCTAACTTCTCCCACCAAGATAGTAAAGTCTTACCTGGTGTTGCACCCGTAGCTAAGCAAGAAGGAGAGTATGTAGGTAAACTAATTCAACGACGGCTTCAAGGTAAGACTTTGCCACAATTTCATTACAACGATGTGGGAAGTTTGGCGATGATTGGGCAAAATTTAGCTGTTGTAGATTTAGGCTTAATCAAACTCACAGGTTTCATTGCTTGGGCATTTTGGCTATTAGTTCACATCTACTTTTTAATCGAGTTTGACACTAAATTACTAGTAGTATTTCAGTGGGCATGGAACTATATTACTCGTAATCGTCGCTCTAGATTAATTACAGGTCGTGAAGCTTTTGTTGCACCAAAAACTGTTACGAACAAACTAGTTTAAGCTAAGGCAAAAACTCTTGTTAAATTGAGAAACTACTTCTCCACAATCCGCATTGTGTGACCGTCTGGGTCTCTTACCAAAAAGCCCTTCTTAAACCCCAAAGTCTGTCCGGGGATGATCACAACACCAGGAGAGACGAACACAGATTTATTTATTCGTAGCCGTCGAGCCACAGCAGATATATCCTTTACTACCAGCGTTGTTTGCCAATGCAGTAAATCATTGGGACGCGCATCAGTTGGTAAAGGTCTTCCGTCTTGTGGTGTCAGGTATTCCAAAAATTCAATTCCAGGTCCAGCAGGGGAACGTAAACCACTAATATGCAATCTGGCGCCTTGGACATTATTCAAGTGTTCCTGTTCTGTACCATAATTTATGCTTTCTCCTGCTAGTTCCAAGCCGAGTAAATCACGGTAAAATCTTAAACTAGCTTCAGTTTTGGATACAACGATCGCTGTATGGTCAATACCCAAAAATAGCTGATTACTGGGTTTTTGCCATTTAGGATCACCTTTCCCCGGTGGAAAGTAAATAATTTCTAGGTTATGTCCATCTGGATCTTTAAAATAGAAAGCACGAATCCCAGCTGCGGCCTTGTTAGAGTCAGGGATACGTTGGGGTGCGGTGGAGGCGTGTTGCACCTTAAATGAGCGTAAATGCTGGTAAGCTTGATCCATATCCCTAACTGCGATCGCTATATGTTGAAACCAGCGATCGTGACTGCGAGAGTCTACGGGAATCGGTCTACCCTTGGGGGTGAGATACTCAGTTAACTCAATTGACTCATTCCCCAACTGCATCTGCACCACACGCAACCGCACACCAAATAATCCTTGCAGTTGTTCATATTCTGTACCCAAAACTTCTACATCTGAGACTTTTTTAAAAGCCAGCACCTGAGAATAAAATTCTACTGCACGATCCATATCAGCAACCGTCATCCCAACAGATTCTACTGCTAGAACGGTTGATTGAGTATTTAATGGTTTAGCTGCTACTGCTAAATTACTAGACGGGTAATCAGTTAGATGATTATCAGCCGTAATTTGCGGTGCAATTGCAATTATGGCAAAAGTACAAAGGGTAAGAATTATTCTTTTAATAGTTTTGATTGATAATAAATTCATAAAACTATTACTTGAGGCTAAACAGCTTGGGGGAGAAATGCTCAGAGGCTTTGCTAAATTTCAAATCTTCAACACCAGGCATTTCTCGATAGCAATGCCTACAAAACCAGTAAGTATGATTTGAGCGGATATGACGGAGCAGTTTGGCGTAGAAAAAGGGGAGAACCGGAATCAAAGTCTCCCTTTTTAAAGGGAGCCACTGCGTTCGGTCGCCAGACTTGTAGCAAGTGGCGTGGATTTAGAGAGATCTAAAACTTTTGATACCAACAAGAGGACTTTTCAAACATCCTTTAAAACAAGTCAGGTTATACGGGTTAGGAATTGGGTAATTTATCACTCAACAACCATCTCTGATCTACTTCTGGATAGCGATAGCCACAGCGAAAAATACAACGTTTGTGATTGTGGTGATGGAGTTTAGCACAGCGCACAGATCTTTTGCCTTTCAACCTTATGTAAGCTTCCGAGGCCAAAAGCATTCCTAAAAGTGGTGCTGTGAAATAAACCCAAATGGCTGTCCAATTATGAGCCGGAATTGCTGATGCTAGGGTACGAGCTGGGTTCATACTCATGCCCGATAATGGTGCTTCGATAGTAATATAAATTGCAATCAGCACACCAGCAAATATGCCTGTAAATGGTGCAAGTTTAGAGGTATTGGATACAAACAAAATCATCAACATCACACCAAAAGAAATGATGAGTTCAGCCAAGAATGCTACACCTGCACCACCTGCACCAGGAACTGTCACTATGTAATTTACAGATGGATCAGTAACTGCATTCCCTAATACCAGCGCAGCTAAAACTAATCCTAACAATCCACCCAAGAATTGCGCCAGGATGTAAAAAACTGCATCCCACAGATGGATCTTGCCAAGACGGAAGAAGGTAAAGGTGACAACCGGATTGATATGTGCGCCCGATTGTTTACCCCAAGGAGAGTAAATAATCGCAATAGCGGTCAAGCCCATTGCTAAACCAATAATAAAGCGTCGTAAAAGTGGCTCAGAAATCGCCTGTCGAATTGGTGAAGTAGGATACTCTAATAGCGCAGTTACTACCGCCGCAGAAATCATAAAGATGCCTAATAAAAGCGCTTCCATCAAGTATTCGGGATAATGTTTCCGTAGTGCTTGCATGAGAATAATTCTATGTCATTAATTAATATTGATGGGTAAAGATGTTCGTAGTAAGGGTTGGAGTGCTTTATTAATTAAGTAATAAAGTGCTTACTACGAACCTTTCAAAACTTTTGAAATAGAGCACTACTGCTCTTGATAGTTCCACAGCAAACCACCATCAACAAAGAAGGTACTACCTGTGATGTAATCAGCATCATTAGAAGCAAGAAACGCCACTAAAGAAGCAACATCTTGTGGTTGACCTAAACGACCAAGAGGAATATTTTGTAATAGCGCACCCAACTTTTCTGGGTCGTTCAACAGCTTAGTATTAATGGGAGTTTCTATAGCTCCTGGTGCAACATTATTAATCGTAATCCCCAAAGCACCCAACTCAACTGCTAAGTTACGAGTGAGCATTTTCATTCCACCTTTGCTAACACAGTAAGCAGTGAAATTAGGAAATGGCAGTTCTTCATGCACTGAACTGATATTAATAATTTTTCCCGTCCGCTTACTTGCAACCAGATGTTGTACAAAGGCTTGAGTGGCAAAAAACACACCCTTTAAATTGACATTCATCACAGCGTCATAATCTGCTTCTGTAGCCTCCCAAAAAGGTGCATGTTTTTCAATGCCAGCATTATTTACCAAAATATCCAACTTGCCAAAATGGTTAATGCTTTCTGCAATTAATTGACGCACCTCATCCACACTACCTAAGTCTGCTTGGACTGTGTAACCATGAGATTGAGGACAATAAGCCATATGACAATTACCACCAATTGCCTCTACCTTGGCTAAGGTTTCTTCAGCACCTTCTGGGTGCGATCGATAGTTAATCACAACATTTGCCCCTGCTTGCGCCAGGCGCAAAACAATTCCCTGTCCAATACCTTGACTACTACCAGTAACTAAGGCAACTTTACCTGCTAAGTTCATAAACTTTTACCTCCGGATTTGTTAATTAACTACTCAAACTAGCAGCACCAAAAGTTGCATTAAACTTACGACACCAAATAGCAGCAGATTTGTAGTTTGCTAAATTGATATTGCTAGGAATGACATATGTTTGAGCACCACTATATTTTTTTAAGGGAGCCAGAACGATATAGTCACCTTTTTTGATGGGATAGGCTGGTGGTTTAGTAGAACCAATGACGTTATTTTTACGATGCAAAATTACTACTAGATCAGGCCCTGAACTGGAGGTTTTAAATGAGCGATCGAGGGAGAGAAAAGATTTACCATTTTTTTTAGTAATCCGGACAGTGCCTTGAGTTTTATGTTCTCCAGAAACAAAAGTACCTGATTTGATAACAGTTGATTGCTGAGATTGTGCTAACTGAGTTAATGACTGGACTGGCGCAGACGTAGCGGAGTCAGATATATTTACAACCGCAGAACTTGCTGCATATTGTGGAATACTGCTAACTATTGCCAGGGAAGACAAGCTCAGGATTAACAAACTTCTTAATTTCATGACTCAAATTCCTCAATATATCAATCAGTGGTTGAGCTAATAGCTTGACCTTGAGACTGATTATTGCTTGAGTAATTAGTCTGAAAATTATGTATATCTAAAGATTAGTATCTAGAAAGCTGATATTTGATTGAGAAAGTTCTTATGGATTTCTCAGCAAAATCTCAATTTTCAGTTTAGCCGCTTCAGGGCTACTAACCCCGCACCATAAGCAGGCTCATGCTTAGGAAAAATCACTTTTACCCTGGGAACCTTATTGCCAAGAGAGGCTGTAAATCTCTGATGCATTTTGCATCGACTCTTCCACACACTTCCCGTTGTCACAACTTCTATAACTGAGTCTGGTTTAAAAATTGCCTCAATGACAGTAGTAGTAGCCTTTACCAATTCTTGTACTGCATCATCAATAATTTGATTCGCTACTTCATCGCCTAAAGCTGCTACTAAATCCACAATTTGTGCTAATGCGGCTATATCCTTTACTCCCAAGTTTCGGCGATATACGACCTCAATTAAATCTGCGATACTGGGCAAATCAAGATACTCTTGGAAAGACTCTACTAAACCCGTTGCTTGCTCTCTACCATCATAAGATTTTAATGCTGCTTGCATTCCAGCGATCGCAATTTTATAAGCACTACCTTCATCGCCTAATATATATCCCCAGCCACCAACTCGTTTAGTAATTCCCTGATGATTTCGCCCAAAAACTATCGAACCTGTACCTGCGGCGACGACAACACCGACACTATGACCAACTCCGCCAACTAAAGCAATCAAAGCATCATTATAAATGAGAATATTAGATGTGGGTAATGCCCAAGTAATAGGCAGAGATTCACAGCATAGTAAATCTTGTAATATCCCTTTGACAACTTCAATATCTGCGGTACGACCTACACCTGCTAATCCTAAGCATATCGCCTCAATTTTTACAGGCTTGGTGAGATTTAATACACTATTTACGGACAATTGAATTGCAGATTGAAGTGCCTGTAACGTTGCTCCAATACCTATACTTTGATAATTGGATGCGCCTGCTTCACCACGACCTAATACTTGACGTGTTTCATCCATCAGTACACAAACGGTTTTGCTACCACCACCATCTATTCCCAAAACATAACTCATAGATAATTAAAAATTTTTATATTATAAAGTGCGCTAGCAACAGTGTAACGCACCTAGGTATTGCTGTTAAACCTGGGGATGATTAGCGCCTGCTTTTAAAGGAATGAACAATAGAGAAATCATTCCCGGAATGGTGAATAAACAAACTAAAACAAAAAATAATGGATATCCCACAGATTTTTGAATAGCACCACTAATAGCACCGGGTAACATCTGTTCCGCATTTAATACCAGCATATAAAAGCCGTCGGTGGCAATGTCATAAGTGGCAGAAATAAATGCCCCAACTGTTAATGCAGCTAAGGAAATGAAAAAGAAATTTGGTAGTTGTAGAGATAGGGCAAGTAAACTTAAACAGCAAAACGTGGCGAATTGAGTGACAAGTATCCATGTTCTTTTTGTGGAATAAATGTCTACAACTGGACCCCAAAACATTTTAATCACCCAAGGGAGGTAGAGGAAGCTTGTCCAAGCAGTGATTTGGTCGTTGTCGATGCCAAGTTTTTTGTAAAAGATGACGGAAACTGTACTGATGAGGACGTTGGGAACGCCTTCAGCAAAGTAGAGGGGAGAGTTTTCATTTTAACGAACCGCAGAGGATTCCATAAATCCCTCTCCAACCCTGTGGCAAAATTTATTAGAGTCCTTCCAAACTTAGATTTCCCAGCATGACCGCAACTATTCCGAATCTCCCTAGCCTCTACGAACCATTCTCCACAGAAGCCAAATGGCAAAAATTCTGGGAAGAAAACCAAGTCTACAAAGCCGACCCCAACAAAGGCGGCGAACCCTACTGCGTTGTCATCCCGCCACCTAATGTCACCGGTAGTTTACACATGGGTCACGCCTTTGAAAGTGCGTTGATTGATGTCCTAGTGCGTTACCACCGGATGCAGGGACGTAATACCCTGTGGCTACCTGGAACAGACCACGCCAGTATCGCCGTCCACACCATGCTGGAAAAGCAACTGCAAAAAGAAGGCAAAACTCGCTATGAATTGGGGCGTGAACAATTCTTAGAACGCGCTAGACAGTGGAAGGCGGATTCTGGGGGCGTAATTGTCAATCAGTTACGACGCTTGGGCGTTTCTGTGGACTGGTCGCGGGAGAGATTTACCCTGGATGAGGGTTTATCTAATGCTGTGGTCGAAGCTTTTACTCGTTTGTATAGTTCAGGCTTAATCTATCGTGGTGAGTACTTAGTTAACTGGTGCCCTGCTACCCAGTCGGCGGTGTCTGATGTGGAAGTGGAAAATCAAGAGGTAAACGGTAATCTTTGGCACTTCCGTTATCCTCTGACGGATGGTGATGGTTATGTGGAGGTGGCGACAACTCGACCAGAAACTATGCTGGGTGATACAGCAGTAGCAGTTAATCCTGGTGACGATCGCTACAAGCACTTAATCGGCAAAACCGTTACTCTGCCAATTGTACAACGGCAAATTCCCATAGTTGGCGATGAGTTCGTAGACCCAACTTTCGGTACGGGTTGCGTCAAGGTAACTCCCGCCCATGACCCCAATGATTTTGAAATGGGTAAGCGTCACAATTTACCGTTTATTAATATCCTCAATAAGGACGGTACGCTTAACGCTAATGGTGGCGAGTTCCAAGGACAAGACCGCTTTGTCGCCAGAAAAAACGTTGTGGCGCGCCTAGAAGCTGATGGCTTTTTGGTGAAAATAGAAGACTACAAGCATAGCGTTCCCTATAGCGATCGCGGTAAAGTCCCTATTGAACCTTTATTATCCACCCAGTGGTTTGTGAAAATTCGCCCCTTGGCAGACCGGGCGCTAGAATTTCTCGACCAGCAAAATTCTCCGGAGTTTGTTCCCCAGCGTTGGACTAAGGTTTACCGTGATTGGCTGGTGAAGCTAAAAGATTGGTGCATCTCCCGTCAATTGTGGTGGGGTCACCAAATCCCGGCTTGGTATGCGGTGAGTGAAACGGGTGGACAAATTCTAGATAATACGCCCTTTGTAGTAGCGAAAAATGCTGATGAAGCTTGGGACAAAGCCAAAGCACAATTTGGTGAAAATGTCCAGCTAGAACAAGACCCTGATGTCTTGGATACCTGGTTTTCTTCGGGACTTTGGCCGTTTTCTACTTTGGGCTGGCCAGAACAAACTCAGGATTTAGCCACTTACTACCCCACCACTACCCTAGTTACTGGCTTTGACATTATCTTTTTCTGGGTTGCCAGAATGACAATGATGGCTGGGCATTTTACGGAGCAAATGCCGTTTAAGGACGTTTACATCCACGGGTTGGTGTTGGATGAAAAAGGTCAAAAAATGTCTAAGACTAAGGGTAATGGCATTGACCCCTTATTATTAATTGACAAATATGGTACTGATGCCCTGCGCTATACCCTCATTAGAGAGGTAGCTGGAGCTGGTCAAGATATCCGTTTGGAGTACGATCGCAAAAAGGATGAGTCTCCATCGGTGGAAGCTTCCCGCAACTTTGCTAACAAGTTGTGGAATGCGTCGCGCTTCGTATTGATGAATTTGGATGGACAAACACCGCAGCAATTAGGTCAACCAAACCCCACAGAATTAAGCGATTCCTGGATTCTTTCCCGCTATCATCAAGTTGTGCGACAAACCACCAATGACATCAACAGTTACGGGCTTGGTGAAGCAGCCAAGGGATTGTATGAATTCATTTGGGGTGATTTTTGTGACTGGTATATTGAACTGGTGAAATCCCGGCTGCAACAAAACGCAGATCCAGCATCGCGGCGGGTAGCACAGCAAATCCTCGCCTACGTCCTGGAAGGGATTTTAAAACTCCTGCATCCCTTTATGCCCCACATCACCGAGGAGATTTGGCAGACTCTGACTCAGCAACCAGCAGATTCCCCCCAAGTCTTGGCGCTACAAAGCTATCCCCAAGCGGATACTCAGCTAATTAATCCCGAACTAGAGACACAATTTGAATTATTAATTGGCACTATTCGTACCATTCGCAACTTACGGGCTGAAGCTGATGTTAAACCAGGGGCGAAGGTAACAGCGAATTTGCAAAGCGAAAATCTCAAGGAGAGAGAAATCCTCACGGCGGGACAAGCTTATATCAAAGATTTGGCGAAGGTGGAAAATTTAACCATCGCTGGCGACCAAATTAGCCAAACAGTACCACTTCCACCTGCAAAACCTGGGCGGGGTTTGAAGCTAATTGGCTGGGCGATGGTGATACTTGTTTTCACTCGCCTCGCTTACGCTGCTGTTGATGCGATTGATGATGTTCCCGCACTCGGAACTTTCTTTGAAATTGTTGGTCTTGGTTACACAACTTGGTTAATTACCCGTTATGTATCGTCGCCGCAGTTTAGAAGCAAGTTTTGGGCACGCTTGTTCAAACCGACTAGTAACGAGCATCTATCACCAACCGAGTCATCACCACCCCAAGAACCAGAAAATGCCATAGCTGGCGTTGTGGGTACTGTACAAGTGGTAATTCCTCTCCAGGGTGTAGTAGATATTGAAACACTGCGTGCCAAACTAGAGAAAAGCCTCAGCAAAGCCGAAGCCGAAGTACAATCTCTCAATGCTAGGTTGAGTAATCCGAAATTTGTTGATAGAGCTAGAGCTGATGTAGTACAAGGAGCGCGAGCAGCCTTAGCAGAGGCAGAAACACAAGCCGAAATTTTACGTAGTCGCTTGCGTGGTTTAGTATAACTGCAATGGATAATTTGTGAATTATGAATTAGAGTCATACTTAAATTTCATAATTCACAATCCATAATTCATAATTTTTGCTCCCAAAAAAATTAAAAATGATGTTTGGGGTTTGCAATTTGAAATTAGGAGGGACGCAATAGTCATGCGATACCTAGCTCAGGTGCATAAAAACGAATTTCTAGACCAGCATCAGCTACGCTTATTAGCGCGTCAAGAAGCTGATAACCTCTGGTCCATCATCCCAGAGGAGGCTTTTATTCTGCTGGGTAAAGGCAACACTATGAGTGAAAAATTACTGTTGTTGGTAGAGCTATCTCCAACAGGCGAGATTGAACGCATGGAAGATGCTACCAACTGGGTACTGTACTTGGTACAAACCTATCTTGCTTCTGGCATTACCCCCGATTTTTTGCAACAAGAAGCAGAACGCGCAGAACATTGGCGACAGTCCTTAACACTACAAAATCAAGACCTGGCACGTCGTACTCTGGAATTAGAAGCCCGACGCGAGCAAATTCAAGCCCTAGAAGAAAGCATTAAAAGAGACAAGAACGGTCTTCATAAAGAAGAATCCAGTGACCCATCCGCGATTTAAGAAATCACCCAACCTCAGCGTTACTAAGTAAAGGTTTCATTGATTAGTATCTCAAATATTTGGCTAGAAATATGTGAATTAATTCACCTTGTTCAACATCAATTATTTGTAATATTTAAGCTAAAAGTCCAATATCAACTTTGGTCAGATTTCCCATCTGAAGACCAACGTATAGGCAAAACCTTACCCACGCTAGAGACCACAAGCAACCCACCCATACCAAACGCCATCCAATGTGCTAAACCTTCAAACGGCTCCACTATACGGGCAGTAGTTGCTGGTTGCTGGGGATCGTAACGGACAACTACTGTGTTACCTTTACTGGCTCTGTGGGACTCATAATAACCTGTAAAGCGAATGCGATCGCCTTTGATGAGAAACTCTATTACTGGTGCATAGGTTTCCTTTGGCCGATCATTACTATCGCGCTCACGACGACTGAGGCTGTCTACTACCGTACCCTGTGTTTCCGTTAGCGTCGCCCGCTCATGTGCGACTTTGTTACGAACCCAAAAACCTACCGCAATAAATATTAATGCAATCACTAGTCCAATAATTGCACTCAGTTTGTCGTCAAATGTGCTTTGGTGAGGTTTGAAATTCATGGGTACAAATTTCATGAGAGTATCTCACATTGCTTATTGTCTCATATTGTGTCAGGTGGAAGACCTATCATGAAGGCCACTGGAATGTTGTGAAAGATGCGGGAATTTATAACTAATATTAGGCGGACATAATATCACGGAACTGAACTATCTTGGTCTATATTTGTGTACATGCTGCTGACCCACATACCTCATACCAATTTAATATGAAGACGCATATAAATACCCCACCCGCGAAGACAGCGCACCCTCCCTTAGCAAGCTACCGTGTACACACAAGTCAAATTACCCCCTTAATCCCCCCTTGGAAAGGTGGGAAACCGGAAAATCTAGTTCCCTCACCCTTTACAAGGGGAGGGTTAGGGTGGGGTAATTCAAGAACTGGTAGTGATTCGATAACTTGTGTGTACACCGTAGCTCCCGCTCTGGG
>JAESGB010000118.1_pt1 | contig 45877 bp, 40 predicted proteins | sample 9266211 | NCBI WGS metagenome assembly JAESGB01 (sample SAMN14514844, study PRJNA621659) | algae metagenome | isolation source: Goleter apudmare HA4340-LM2 and co-occurring heterotrophs from cave wall... | place: USA: Maniniholo cave, Kauai, Hawaii | collected 2009-07-28 | reverse complement strand
TCGGCCGCCTCAAGGATTGGCGGCGCGTCGCCACCCGCTACGATCGCTGCCCCACAGCCTTCTTTTCCGCCGTCGCCCTCGCTGCGACAGTCATCTTCTGGCTCTGATCAACGAGTCCTGACCCTAGTTGGAACGGACGAAGGGCGCCGGCGCAAGAAGTTTACGGTAAAACATTGAAGACAAATGGCCGCAACTGGGAGGAAAGCGGACATTGGCGCTCGCCTGTCGAACGACGCTCCTGCTACGTCCACGAGCGATGAAGAAAGGTGCCTTTGCATTTTGGCTCGCGCTTCCCGCGCTGTTGGACTTGGCATCAAGCGCCACAACGGGCTTTCAACAATCCTCTTTCAAACTGATCGTTGAAGGTAATGAGGCAAGTTATCCGGCGTTCGAGAAGGTGGCAAAGAATTGCGGGTATACCGCTTTCCGTGGATTTCCCGGCGCGACTGTCCAAGGCAGCATCAGCGTAGGTCCGCACTATAATTTATCTCGCGTCGGCAGCCGCGCTGGCCGTTGCACGATAGACTGGGTCCGCGCTCATCCCGAAACTGGACTTGTCATTAGCGGACATTAGGTCCGCTGTTGGGCGTAAGCGGCCTGTCCGCTTTACGGTCCTGAAAACGCGAGCGCGGATGGCCGAGATTGGCAGGAAAGCGGACGTTCACCCGAAACGTTGCACCGGCTCATTGTAGAGCTCGAATTGCAACGCGGTAAGGTCAAGATCGTGTGTGTTCTCCGGACCCCACGCAAACCCTTCCAGCATGTGCAACTTCCCGGCTTTGATGTAGAGAACAAAGCCGAAGCCGTCCTCCAAACCGCTAATGTGAGCCTGCGTGGCATAGCCCAGCACTGACGGGCTATCGACGGCAGGAGCATCATCCGCGACCCTGATAGTCGTAAAGAAGCCACTGCCGCTGTTCTCGCGGTCGCTGACTTCGGCCGCTTCGATCTGTCGTTCGAGTGCGGGCGCGAGTTCTGGGGTTTCCAAGAAGATAGCTCGAAGCGCCGCCACTTCTAAATTGGTGAACGCTGACATGACTACAACGTAACACGACGATGATGCGATGGAACGTCCGCAACTGGGCGTAAGCGGCCGGTCCGCTTTGAAATCCTACTCAAATGATCGGGCGGCAAGAACCTTTCCTTCGTTCCTGAGAAGGCGGGTTTCCATTGACGTCTGAGGGTGCGAGTTGCGCGAGCCTTAGATCCACAAACCCCTACCTAAGCGGGAATGGCACAGGGCCGCCGTGCGCCGCCGTCACTCCAGCCATCCACACCAGTTTACCGGAACCCGGCGCCACTTTACCCGTCGCTGACGCGCTCGATATCTGCGCCCACTGCGCTCAGCTTCTCCTCCAGCCGCTCATAGCCGCGGTCGAGGTGGTACACCCGGCTGACCGCCGTCTCGCCATCCGCCGCCAGCCCCGCGAGGATCAGGCTCATCGAGGCGCGCAGGTCGGTCGCCATCACCGGCGCGCCGACCATTTGCTCGACCCCGCGCACCACCGCGGTCCGCCCGCTGACGGTGATGTCCGCGCCCATGCGCGCCAATTCGGGCACGTGCATGTAGCGGTTCTCGAAGATCGTCTCCGTCAGCACGCTTGCGCCATCGGCCTTGCACAGCATCGCCATGAACTGCGCCTGCATGTCGGTGGCAAAGCCGGGGAAGGGCGCGGTCGTCAGCGTCAGCGGCTGAAGCGGCCCCTGCGCCGTCACGCGCACCGCATTCTTGGTCAGCTCCACCAGCACGCCTGCGTCCGCCAGCGCCGACAGGGTCGCGCCCATGCTTTCGGCATCGATCCCCACCAGTTCCAGGCTGCCGCCGGTAATCGCCGCGGCGCAGGCGTAGCTGCCCGCCTCTATCCGGTCGGGCATCACGGCATAGGTCGCGCCGTGCAGGCGATCGACGCCCTCAATCTCCAGCGTCTCGGTGCCGATCCCCTCGATCTGCGCGCCCATCGCCACCAGGCAGCGGCACAGGTCAACGATTTCGGGCTCGCGCGCGGCATTCTCGATCCGCGACGATCCCTTTGCCGTCACCGCCGCCATCACCACATTCTCGGTCGCGCCGACCGAGACGACCGGAAAGCGATACCGCCCACCCGTCAGCCGGGCGACGCCATCGGTCTTCGGTGCCCGCGCGGTGACATAGCCCGCGCTCATCTCCAGCTCCGCGCCGATCGCTTCCAGCGCCTTCAGGTGCAGGTCGATCGGGCGATTGCCGATCGCGCAGCCACCCGGCAGCGACACGCGCGCCTCACCCGCGCGCGCCAGGATCGGGCCGAGCACCAGGATCGACGCGCGCATCTTGCGCACGATGTCGTACGGCGCCTCGGTTGAGGTCAGCTGCCCCGCCCGGATCGTCATCACCCGGCCGAACTCGTCCGGTCGCGTTCCCTCGATCGCCGTCGATGCGCCAAGCTGGTTCAACAGGTGGCCGAAGCCGTCCACATCGGCGAGCCGCGGCAGGTTGCGCAGGGTCAGCGGCTGATCGGTCAACAGTCCGCACGGCATCAGCGTCAGGGCGGCGTTCTTCGCGCCAGAGATCGGCAGTTTGCCAGACAGGCGATTGCCGCCACGAATAAGGATACGGTCCATCGGCGCGCATTACCGAACCGTTGTCGCATCGCCAAGCGACAGAGGCGTAACGATGTTGATCGACTTTAATGCGCCCCCGCCCGGCCCGCGACTAGCGGTAGATGCTTGATCCTAGGGGCAATCACGCGTGACCGTTAGTCGTTTTGCCGAGCGTCTCGGCGAATTCGTCCCATTGTGTGCAAGGGAGCAAGCTGCACTTGTGCGTCTGGAGGAACGCCAGCGCACCGTGCGCCGTGGCGCTACCCTGGTGCGCGAACATGATGTGTCGACCGAATCGTATATTCTGCAAAGCGGCATGATGATGAGCTTCGTCATCCTGGCGGACGGCAGCCGCCAGATCCTGCGCTTTCTGTTTCCGGGCGATCTCATATCACTGCCCTCGCTTGTTTACACAACCGCGCCCGAAACGGTGGCGGCCCTCTCCGACAGCGTCGTGTGCCCGTTCGACCGCGCGATGCTGGCGCAGCTCGCGATGCGGCAGCCGCGGCTCTTTCTGGCGATGGTTGCGCTCGATCAGGCGGAACGGGTGATGCTCACCGATCGGTTGGCGGGTCTCGGTCGCACATCCGCCAAGGCGCGCGTCGGCTCCGTGCTGCTGCACGTGCGCGATCGCCTGCGCCGGTTCGATGGCACGGTCGGCGACAGCTTCGTGCCCGGCCTGACGCAGGAGGAGATCGGGGATGCCACCGGGCTGACCGCCGTGCACGTCAACCGCATGCTGCGCCAGCTGGAGGAGGAGCAGTTGATCGCACGCGATTCGGGCCGCGTCACGCTGTTGGATGAGCGCAAGCTGATCCGCGCCGCAAACTACGTCGATCGGCTGAGCGCGATCGATTTATCCTGGCTGCCCCCGGCGACGTGAACCCGTCAGCGATCAGGCGGAAAGGCTGACCCGCGCACCGGCATGACGCTCCAGCCGGCCGGCAAGCTCCAGTTCCAGCAGCACCATCTGCACCACCGCCGGCACGATCCCGGCCTGGCGGATCAGCTCGTCCACCGGCACCGGCACCGGCCCGAGCAGCGCGGTCACGATACGTCGCGCAGCATCGTCCGCATCGGCGGGCGGAGGCGGCTGATAGGACGCAGCGGGCGCCCGCACGAGCCGGGCGTCGAGCGGACGGATCTGCTCAAGCACGTCGGCCGCCGTTTGGATCAGCGTGGCGCCGTCGCGGATCAAGAGGTTGCACCCTTGCGCGCGCGGGTCGAGCGGGCTGCCCGGCACCGCCATCACCTCGCGCCCCGCCTCATTCGCGAGCCGCGCGGTGATCAGCGATCCCGATTTGGGTGCCGCCTCGACAACCACCGTGCCCTGCGCCAGCCCGGCGATGATGCGGTTGCGGTGCGGGAAATGCCGTGCGCGCGGCTCGGTGCCGGGTGGCATTTCGGCGACCAGCAGCGCCTCCTCGCCGATGCGCGCCTGCAGCTCGGCATTTTCCGGCGGATAGGCGACGTCGATCCCGCCGGCGATCACCGCCACCGTCGCGACGCCGGCACCCATGTGCGCCGCGGTGTCGATGCCGCGCGCCAGCCCCGAAATCACGATCGCGCCCTCGCGCGCCAGATCGTGCGCCAGCCCGCGCGCGAAGCGACACGCCGCGGCCGAGGCATTGCGAGCGCCGACGATCGCCACCGTCGGGCGGCTCGCCTCGGGCAAGGCGCCGCGCACGGTCAGCACCGCCGGCGCATCATCCAGTTCGGCGAGCAGCGCAGGATAGGCCGGATCGTCGAGAAACACGTGCCGGGCGCCGATCGCCGCCACCCGCTCGATCTCGCGCGCGATCACCTTGGGGTCGGCCGGCGTCGCCGCGCGCCCGCCGCCCCGCCTGGCAAGGTCGGGCAGCGCGTCGAGCGCGGCGCGCGCGCTGCCGAATCGGCGCAGCAGCTGGCGATAGGTGACGGGGCCGACGCCCGCGGTGCGGATCAGGCGGAGCCGGTCGAGCGCGTCGGCCGGCGGATCCGCATCAGCCACGCTTGCCGCCGATCCGCGGCTCCGTACCCTCGATCAGCCGCCCGATATTCTCGCGATGCTTCCACACCACGATCAGCGCCAGCGCAAGCAGCAGCGGCACCAGATCGAATTGTCCGAACACCGCCGCCGCGACCGGTGCGCTCACCGCCGCCGCCATGCCCGCGACCGAGGAGATGCGCAGCACCGCCAGCAGCCCCAGCCAGACGATCGCATAGACCAGCCCCAACAGGGCATAGAGCGCCAGCACGATGCCCATCAGCGTCGCCACGCCCTTGCCGCCGCGAAACTTCAGCCAAACGGGGTAGCAATGGCCGACGAATGCGCCCGCCGCCGCGAGCAGCTCGTTCTCCGGCATCAGCGCGGCCGCGATCACCACGGCGCACCATCCCTTGGCAAGGTCGAGCAGCAACGTCGCCGCCGCCAGCCCCTTGCGCCCGGTACGCAGCACGTTGGTCGCGCCGATATTGCCCGAGCCGATCTGCCGCAGGTCGCCTGCGCCCGCGGCGCGGGTCAGCAACACGCCAAAGGGAATCGATCCCAGCAGATAGCCGAGCATCATCGCCGCCAGCGGCGACATCCAGACGATCTCCGTGTCCAGGACAATTCCTCCGTTGATCATGACGATAGCTCAATGATCGGGCGTTTTCCAACATACAAATCATGAACAGCGTGCGTCGCTATGTGACTGCCTTGGCCTTCCCTCCCGCGCGCCCTTTTTCTAAGCGGCGGCGATGCTTGATGCGCGACCCATTCTGTTTTTCGATTCAGGCGTCGGCGGCCTCTCGATCCTCGCCCCCACGCGCCGCGCCGTGCCGCAGGCACCGATCGTCTATGTCGCCGATTCCGCCGGTTTTCCGTACGGGGTGAAGGATGAGGCGGAGATCGCCGGCCGCGTGCCCGCCCTGCTCGGCCGGCTTGCCGAGCGATATGGCCCTCGCCTCATCGTCATCGCGTGCAACACCGCCTCCACCATCGCGCTCGCCGCCGTGCGCCACGCGCTGGACATTCCGATCGTCGGCACGGTGCCCGCGATCAAGCCCGCGGCGGCGCTCAGTCGCACGCGCACCATCGGCGTGCTCGGCACAGCGGCCACCGTGCGCCAGGCCTATGTCGACGATCTCGCCGCGCGATTCGCCGCCGATTGCCACGTCATCCGCCACGGCTCGGCGGCGCTCGTCACGCTGGCGGAGGCAAAGCTGCGCGGCGAGGCCGTCGCGCCCGCAGCGGTGCGCGATGCTGTCGCACCGATGCTCGCCAGCCCCGGTGCGGACAAGCTGGACACGGTTGCGCTCGCCTGCACGCACTTTCCGCTGCTCGCCGACGAGCTCGCGGTCGTCTTCGGCCCGGGCGTCACCTTTGTCGACGGCGGCCCGGGAATCGCCCGCCGCGTCGCGGATCTGACCCGCGGGCAGAGCTTTGCGCGCACCGCGCCAGACGTTGCGGTGTTCACCGGCGCGATCGGTGCGGGGCTTGAAGAAACGCTGGCAAAGCACGGCTTCGGGCAGTGCATTCCGCTATAATGCTGGTGGCTGAGCAGCGGCTTATTGGCGCAAGCGATCACCCAAAACGGCCGATTCTTCTGGCAATGCCACTGACACGGGGGTAAGCGACGGGGCCATGTCCAGTGACACTCTTGCGGCGCGGCCTGTCGATTACACGCGTGCCTTTTCGCAGGCGATCGATCGGCTCCATGCCGAAGGCCGCTACCGCGTGTTCATCGATATCCTGCGCAATAAGGGTCATTATCCCACCGCGCGCTGCTTTGCCGGCCACAACGGCCCGAAGCCGATCACCGTCTGGTGCTCGAACGATTATCTCGCCATGGGCCAGCACCCGAAGGTGATCGCGGCAATGGAAGAGGCGCTGCACGATGTCGGCGCCGGCTCGGGCGGCACGCGCAACATCGGCGGCAACACGCATTACCATGTCGATCTGGAGGCCGAGCTTGCCGACCTGCACGGCAAGGAAGGCGCGCTGCTCTTCACCTCTGGCTATGTCTCGAACGAAGCGACGCTGGCGACCTTGTCCAAGGTGCTGCCGGGCTGCATCATCTATTCGGACGAGCTGAACCACGCCTCGATGATCGCCGGCATCCGCAATGCCGGCTGCGAGAAGCGCGTGTTCCGCCACAATGATCTGGCGCATCTCGAGGAGCTGCTCGCCGCCGACGATCCCGCCGCGCCCAAGCTGATCGCGTTCGAGAGCGTCTATTCGATGGAGGGCGATGTCGCCCCGATCGCGGCGCTCTGCGATCTTGCCGACAAGTACAATGCGCTGACCTATCTCGACGAAGTCCATGCCGTCGGCATGTATGGCGCACGCGGCGGCGGCATTTCGGAGCGTGACGAAGTCGCGCATCGCCTCACCATCATCGAAGGTACGCTGGGAAAGGCGTTTGGCGTGATGGGCGGCTATATCGCCGCGGACAAGACGATCATCGACGTCATCCGCAGCTACGCCCCCGGCTTCATCTTCACCACCTCGCTCTCGCCCGTGCTCGTCGCCGGCGTGCTGGCGAGCGTGCGCCACCTCAAGAGCTCCTCGGTCGAGCGCGATGGCCAGCAGGCCGCCGCCGCGCGCTTGAAGGCAATGATGACCGAGGCCGGATTGCCGGTGATGCTCGGCGACACGCACATCGTGCCGGTGATGGTCGGCGATCCGGTGAAGGCGAAGAAGATCAGCGACGTGCTGCTCGCCGAATACGGCATCTACGTGCAGCCGATCAATTACCCCACCGTGCCGCGCGGCACCGAGCGTCTGCGCTTCACCCCCGGCCCGGCGCACAGCGAAGCGATGATGCAGGAACTGACCGACGCACTGGTCGAGATCTGGGACCGGCTGGACCTGCGCAAGGCCGCCTGACCGGCAGCGCTACGTCACCCCGGCCCAGTGCCGGGGTCCACCGCACCGCACACCTCTTCGCTGCGGATCGAGCCCGTCGCTGGCTGCTCGGGCAATCCCGGCATGACAAGGGCACAACGACGCCATTTGTTCATGGTGCACGCGCTGCCCTCCCTATCGAAAAAGCGGCGAGTCACACGCCCCCTCCACACCCGCTTCGACAAGCCGCACCTTAACCGGCTAGAGGGCGCCCCACGTATCAAGAAGAGGGATAAGTCATGCAGGCAGTCGGCGTCATCGGCGCAGGGCAAATGGGCGCAGGGATCGCGCAGGTTTCCGCCCAGGCCGGCTATCGCGTCCTCCTGACCGATGTCGACAAGGCGCGTGCCGAGGCGGGCAAGGCGGGCATCGCCAAGCATCTCGACCGCGCCGTGGAAAAGGGCAAGCTCGAGCCGCAGGCGCGCGACCAGGCGCTGGAGCGGATCGAGCCGATCGAGGGCGTCCAGGGCATGTCGTCCTGCGGCCTCGTGATCGAGGCCGCGACCGAGCGCGAGGAGGTGAAGCGCACCATCTTCGCCCGTGTCGGCGAAGTGCTCGGCCACCAGGCGATCCTCGCCTCCAACACCTCGTCGATCCCGATCACGCGGCTGGCGCAGGCGTCGCCCGATCCCGCGCGCTTCATCGGCGTGCATTTCTTCAATCCGGTGCCGGTGATGGGCCTCATCGAGGTGATCCGCGGCCTCGCCACCACCGACGAGACGGTGAAGACGGTGGAGGTCTACGCCACCGCGCTCGGCAAGCAAGTGGTCCACGCCAACGATGCGCCGGGCTTCATCGTCAATCGCATCCTGATGCCGATGCTCAACGAGGCGTGCTTCGCGCTGGGCGAGGGCGTGGCCACGATCCGCGACATCGATCTTGCCTGCCAGCTCGGCCTCAACCATCCGATGGGGCCGCTGACGCTGGCCGATTTCATCGGCCTCGACACCTGTCTGGAAATCACCCGCGTCCTGTTCGAAACGACCGGCGACCCCAAGTTCCGCCCCGCGCCGCTGCTGGTGAAATACGTCGAGGCCGGCTGGTTCGGCCGCAAGGTGAAGCGCGGCTTTTACGATTATTCGGGCGATACGCCGGTGCCGACCCGCTAATCGCCAGCCACCCTCGGCAAGACGCTCTCACGGGCGCGTCTTGCCGGCCGCTGCTTGTATTGTTGTCGATGCGGCCACACTTTGGCAGCATCGTTGCTAGCGCTTTGCCGGCGCGCCTTTCCTTTTGGCGCTGCTTCGGCTAAGCGCCCGCGCGCCCTTATCCGCAGAAAGATCGATTTTTTGGCGAAAGAAGAACTTCTCGAAATGCGCGGCCAGGTGGTCGAGCTCCTGCCCAACGCCATGTTCCGCGTCCGGCTGGAGAACGATCACGAGATCCTCGGCCACACCGCAGGCAAGATGCGCAAGAACCGCATCCGCGTGCTGGTCGGTGACGAAGTGCTCGTCGAGCTGACCCCTTATGATCTCACCAAGGGTCGCATCACCTACCGCTTCATGCCCGGCCGCGGCGGCCCCGGCCCGCAATAAGCGCAGGCCACACAACATGGGTGGGCCGATGCCCGCCGATCTGATCCTCGGCTCCGCCTCGCCCCGTCGGCTGGCGCTGCTTGCGCAGATCGGCGTTGTTCCCGCGCGCGTGGTCGCGCCCGATGTCGACGAGACGCCGCTCAAAGCGGAACGCCCGCGCGATTACGTCCTGCGCGTGGCAATGGCAAAGGCGGCTGCGGTCGCCCGTGCCGATGGCGAGGTGGTTCTCGCCGCCGACACCAGCATCGCGGTCGGCGCCCGCATCCTCGGCAAGCCCGCCGACGAGGCCGATCTCGTGCGCATGCTTCGCCTGCTCTCCGGCCGGCGCCACCATTGCCTGTCCGCCGTGGTCGTGATCGACGGCGCCGGCACGATGCGCACCCGCCTCTCGGACACGACCGTCGCGTTCAAGCCGCTGACCGATGTCGAGATCGCCGGCTATGTCGCCAGCGGAGAAGGCATGGGCAAGGCCGGCGGCTATGCCATTCAGGGTCGCGCCGAGGCATTCGTGCGCCGCATCGATGGCTCCTATTCTGGCGTGGTCGGCCTGCCGCTCTTCGAAACGCGCGCGCTGCTGGTGACGGCGGGCGTCGTTCTTGGCTGAGTGGCTTTTCGAGGACGGCATCGGTGAGCAGCGCGCGGCGCTGATCGGGAACGACGGACAGATCCTGCGCGCGCGCATCGCGGTAGATGGAGCCGGCCCGCAGCCCGGCCTCGTCGCGCCGGCGCGCCTGATCGAACGCGGCGTCGCCCGGCTCGACAGCGGCGAGGAGGTGACGCTCACCCGCGCAGCACCCGGCATCACGCTCGGCGCCGCCGTCCGCGTCGAAATCACCCGAGCTGCCATCCCGGAGGTCGGTCGCCCCAAGCCGCCGCGCGGCCGCATCACCTATGCCGCCCCTCGCCCCGCCCCCACGCTGCGCGAACGCCTGACCGACGCCCCCGTTCGCGTGCTCCGCGCGCACGAACCCGACGCGCTGGAGGCTGCCGGCTGGTCCGAAATGCTGGAGGAGGCGCGCACCGGCGACATCGCCTTCCCCGGTGGCATGCTGCGGCTCTGGCCGACACCGGCGATGACGCTGTTCGACGTCGATGGCGATCCGCCGCTCGACACGCTCGCCGTCCGCGCCGCCAGCGCAGTCGCCGCCGCGATCGAGCGGCACGACATCGGCGGCTCGATCGGCATCGACTTCCCGACGCTCGCCGGCCGAGACGCGCGCCTGGCCGTCGCCGCGGCGATCGATTCGGGTCTGCCGCAACCCTTCGAACGCACCGCGGTGAACGGTTTCGGGTTCCTTCAGATCGTGCGGGCCAGAACACATCCATCGGTGGCCGAATTGCTCCGGTCCGATCCCGTTGGCGCTGCGGCGCGGGCCATTCTGCGCCAGATCGAACGCACGCCGCCGACCGCTTCGAACCGCTTCAGCGTCTCCCCCGCGGTACGCGACCGCATCACCAAAAATCCGGCGTGGATGGCAATGCTCGTGCAACGCACCGGCCGCACCCCCATATTCGACGCATGACCACCACCTGCCCCCTCTGCGCGCAGCCGACCGACCTCGCCAACACGCCATTCTGCTCACGCCGCTGCAAGGATCGCGATCTTCTGCAATGGCTCGGCGAAGGATATCGCCTTCCCGGCACACAGATCGATCCAGATGGGCTGGACAGCGGCGCCACACCCGATTAGGGGGACCGCTCCCCGGCGATCCGTCGGTGTGCCCAGGTAGCTCAGTTGGTAGAGCATGCGACTGAAAATCGCAGTGTCGGCGGTTCGATCCCGTCCCTGGGCACCACTTCCTGAACTTGCATAATATCCGCGCGCCGCGCTGCGAGAATGCAGCGTTGTCGGTCAGGCCGCGCGCAAATAGTCGATAAAGGCACGCAGCGGCGGCGGCACCAGCCGGCGGCTCGGGTGATAGAGAAACGGCCCGGAGAAGGGCTGCCACCAGTCCGCCAGCACCGGCTCCAGCGCGCCGCTCGCGAGATGCGGGCGTAGCCAGTCCTCGAACAGGTGCAGCACGCCGACACCGGCGATCGCCGCATCGACCGCGAGATCCATCCCGCCGCCGACACCCACGGTCAGCCGCGCCATCGGCTCGATCCGCACCACTGCCCCATCACGCTCGAACTCCCAAGGCGCGGTGAGGCGACCGCTGCCGAATCGCCCGAGAATGCAGGCGTGACCGAGAAGGTCGCTCGGATGCGCTGGCCGGCCGTGGCGATCGAGATAGGCCGGCGCCGCGGCGGTCGCGAACCGCTGCGTCCGAGGGCCGATCGGCACCGCGATCATGTCCTGCTCCAGTCGCTCGTCATAGCGGATCCCCGCGTCGCAGCCGGCGGCGAGCGCATCGACGAAGCCGTCCTCGACGACAATCTCGACATGCACATCCGGATAGGCAGCAAGAAAGCCCGGCAGGATCGTCGGCAGCACCAGCCGTGCCGCGCTGACAGGCACGTTGAGGCGTAGCGTGCCGCTCACCCCGTCGCGCAGCGCATCCACCGCCTGCAGTGCCGCCGCGACCTCGCCCAGCGCGGGCGCAAGCCGCTCAAGGAGGCGGGTGCCCGCCTCGGTCGGCGTCACGCTGCGGGTGGTCCGGTGCAGCAGGCGGACGCCAAGCGCGGCTTCCAGCCGGCGCACCGCGGCACTCAGCGTCGACGCGCTCGCGCCCGCCTGATGCGCAGCCTGGCGAAATCCACGCGCCCGGGCGACCGCCACAAACGCGTTCAGGTCGGCAAGATCGGGGTTCATTGTTCGGTTTCCTGCACAGCCCGTGCGGATCATGCCGGATTATCGTCGCAGCCGACAATGCCTAGTTGGGCGGTGAAGGAGAAAGATCGATGACCATGATCGATCAGGCAGGCAGCGTCACCCTCGGCAACCGCGCGGTGAAGCGCATGGCCTATGGCGCGATGCAACTCGCCGGCCCGCACGTCTTCGGACCACCCAAGGACCGCGACGCCGCAATCGCGGTGCTGCGCACCGCGGTGGCGGAAGGCGTGAACCACATCGACACCAGCGACTTCTACGGGCCGCACGTCGTCAACCAGCTGATCCGCGAGGCGCTGTTCCCCTATCCCGACGACCTGGTGATCGTAACCAAGGTCGGGGCCGTTCGCGGCGACGACGGCTCCTGGAATGCTGCGCAGGAGCCCGACCAGCTGCGCGCAGCCGTCGAGGACAATCTGCGCAATCTAGGGCTGTCACGGATCGAGGTGGTCAATTTCCGCATCCATCCCGGCCATCACGGACGCGGCGATCACTCCATCGCCCGCAGCTTCGAGGCGATGGTCGCCATGCAGGCGGAAGGACTGATCCGACATCTGGGGATCAGCAACGCCACCGCTGTCCAGGTGGCGGAAGCCCGCGCGATCGCGCCGGTCGTATGCGTGCAAAATCAATACAACCTCGCGCATCGCGAGGACGACGCCCTGATCGACGCGCTCGCCGCCGACGGGATCGCATATGTGCCCTTTTTCCCGCTCGGCGGCTTTACCCCGCTCCAATTCTCACGGCTGGACGCGGTGGCACAGCAGCTTGATGCCAGTCCGATGCAGGTCGCGCTTGCCTGGCTGCTGCGACGCTCCCCCAACATCCTGCTGATCCCCGGCACCTCGTCGGTCGCGCACCTGCGGGAAAATCTCGCCGCGGCCGCACTCGATTTGTCAGCCGAGGCGATGGCAACCCTCGACGCAATCGGGAGCAGCAGCGGCCGGGCATAGGCTACACCAAAAGGGCAAGCGCTTCAGGTCGCCCCGCGGCTAGCCGGCAGCCAGCGTCGCCGCCTGCTCCTGCTTTTCCGGCCGAATGTAGATCGAGGACAGCTGTGGAAACGAGGCACGCAGCTGGTCCTCGATATTCTCGATGATCTGCTCGGCCTCACCCATCGTCACCGCGTCGTCGAAATCCGCACTGATCGCGACGAATACCTGTTTGGGCGCTGTATGGATCGTTCGCACATGATTCACCGCCGAGATTGCCGGATGCGCCGCGACGATCTGAGCGATCCCGCCGACCAGCTTCGGATCCGCACGCTCACCGATCAACAGTCCCTTGGCTTCCCGCGCCAGGAATATCGCAACAAATGCCAGAATCGCCCCGATGATGATGGAGGCCAGGCCATCGATCCGCGGATCCGCGAAATAGTGGCTGGCCCACACGCCGGCCGCGGCAACGATCAGTCCGGCGAGCGCAGCCGAATCCTCGAACAGGACGGTGAAGGTCGCGGGATCCTTTGAATCCTTCACCGCTTGCCACCAGCCGACATCGCCCTTTGCCGATCCGAACTCGCGCAGCGCGATCGTCCACGATGTGCCCTCCAAGGCGAAGGCGATCGCCAGCACGATATAGTTGATGACGGGCGATTGAAGCGGCTCCGGCGCCGACCAATGCAGCCAGCCTTCATAGATCGACACCACGGCGCCGACCGCAAAGATCAGAATGGCGACGACGAACGCCCAGAAATACAGCTCGCGGCCATAGCCGAACGGATGCAGCGCATCGGGAGGGCGCTTGGCCCGCCGTTCGCCGTAGAGCAGCAGCACCTGATTGCCACTGTCCACCACCGAATGGATGCCTTCGGTCAACATGGCGGTCGAGCCGGTGATGGCGGCCGCGACGAATTTTGCCGCCCCGATCGCCAGGTTCGCAGCAAGCGCTGCCCAGACGACGATGTTGCGCTGACCGGCGCCTGTTGTGCTCATGGCATCAGCCTAGCCGCAGCGCCGCTCGATAGCGACCGCAAACGGCGCGGCGGCGTTCGCAGATCCATTCAACTTATCTACCCGCGGCGCGTTGGTGTGGCAGGTGCAGGAGACCGCAGATGAACCCGACTGTTATTCCCGGCAACGAGCCCGATCCCGGCGACATGTCGGCCGACCCCAATATGCCCGTGCCGTCCGACCGGGCCGACGAGCATGGCCTGCCGGATGGCGAGGCCGAGCATCTGGGTGACTTTGCATGATTGGGGGTGCGCAGCGATGACCGATCCGGATCAGCAGCAGCCCGGCGCGGTCGATGAGGCCGACGAAATGGAAGAGGCGCAAGAGGAAGCCGCCGAGCAACGCGAGGCCGACGGCGGCTATCAGTAACGCTGGGTCCATCGGGCGGCACGTCCGCTGCGGCGATGCGCTCTCGGACCGCCGGGTTTAACGGATCAGGCGCAGGCACACGGGCGAGCGGCCCTGCCGTGCCTGGCCGCGCACGGCGTCGCCCATGCGGCGGCGGATCTGCTGCAGACGCCAACTTTCCTCATAATCAACAATATGGGCAAAATGCCCGCCATCGAAAAAGGCGAGCTCTGAATAACCTGGAATAACAGCTCCTTCGCTGGCGTGACGGGTAGGCAACCGACGCGCCGACGCTCTGTTCCACCCGAATTGTCCGCGACTAAGCCAGCCTCGTTCAAATGGGCTGAAAGTGCGTCGGTCCGGGCGCCACGGCACCACTATCGCGAGAAACAGCGGTGGTCCTCAGAGGCTCTGTCCGCGCCGGCACGGCAGGCGATTGCGGCCCGGCAGTTGCCACCATTATGGCTCTTGTGGCGCCGCCAAGCGGCTGACCTGCCCTACGCTTGCTGACAAAGCAGCGATCACGCATTTACCATAGCGGGGTCGGGAAAGGGGCGCGCGGATGAAGCATCGTCGTGAGATCGACGGGCTGCGGACAGTCGCCGTCCTGCCGGTCCTGTTGAGTCATGCGGGCGTGTCGCTGTTCGCGGGCGGTTTCGTCGGGGTCGACGTGTTCTTCGTGATCAGCGGCTATCTCATCACCGGGATCATCCTGGCCGAGATGGACGAACGGCGCTTCTCCATCTTGCGCTTTTACGAGCGGCGCACCCGCCGGCTGCTGCCCGCTCTGTTCGTCGTCATGGCCACCTGCCTTCTCGCCGGCTGGTTCCTGATGAGCGCCGACGCCTATCAGAACCTCGGCCAGAGCATCGTTGCCACCACCTTGTTCTCGAACAACATCCTGCTCACCGTCACCAGCGGCTATTGGGACATGGAGTCTCAGTTCAAACCGCTGCTCCACACCTGGAGCCTGGGCGTGGAGGAGCAATATTACATCGCCGTGCCGCTTCTGCTGGCATTGGTGCATCGCTTCTTCCGTCGTCATGTGCCGCTCGCCCTTGCGCTCGTCGGCATCGTCAGCTTCGCGCTCAGCCTGTGGAGCATGCGCGCGCACCCTATCGGCAATTTCTATCTGCTGCACACCCGCGCGTGGGAATTGGCGGCGGGCGGCTGGGCCGCGACGATCCGCGCACCCGAGGATCGCTCCCGCTCCGATGCCCTGTCATTGCTCGGCCTTGCCCTGATCGCAGCCGCGGTGCTCGTGCTGCCAGAAGGATCGCCTTCGCCCTCGCCTGCAATCCTGCTGCCGGTTGCGGGCACTGCCCTGATCCTATTGTATTGCCGCAAGGGCATCGCACATCGCCTGCTCGGCTCCCGTCCGATGGTCGGCATCGGCTTTATCAGCTACAGTACCTATCTTTGGCACCAGCCGCTGTTTGCGTTTCTGCGCATCGCCAGCAGCAGCCGTACCGCGACCTGGCAGTTCGTGGCGCTGATCCCGGTCGCGCTCGCCCTCGCTTGGGCAAGCTGGCGCTTCGTCGAGCGCCCGTTCCGCAACAAGGCCCTGCCCTTCCGCACCGTCGCCGCCATTCTGCTGCCCGCCGCGCTGGCGCTGCTGGCGATCGGCGCGCTGCTGCACCTGCGCGGCGGCTTGCCGGGTCGCTTCGATGTCGCACCGGGCGCCGATCGGCCCGCCACGTTCAAGGCTTACAACATGCGCGTGCTCGCCCTGAAGGTCGATCGCTTCCCGGCGAGCGCAGCCAAACGCGCGCTCGTCCTCGGCAACAGCACCGGGCGCGATTTCGTCAACATGGCGCGCGAGACTGGCGCGCTGCCCGGCTATGCCATGGTGTACCGGGACGATGTCGATCTATGCGACGGGTCAGCGCTGAGCGCATGGAAGCGCGCGCTGGTCGACGCGGCGACCCTCGTGGTGCTGGTGTACGATCACAAGCCGCGCGACACCTGCAGCGGCTGGCAATTGGCACAGCGCCCCGATCTGCGCGGCAAGATCGTCTTCGTCGGCCCCAAGGATTTCGGGATCAATCTGAACCCCTATGCCCGCCTGCCGCTCGCGCAACGACCGCGCGCGCAAGTGCCACTGTCAGACACCGCGCTCGCCGCCAGCCGTCAGTATCGCGCGATCACGCCGCCGGCGCTCTACGTGGATGTGATTGCGGCTTTGTCGGGCGATCGGCGCCACGTTCCCGTCTTCGACCGACAAGGTCGCATCCTCAGCGAGGATCGCGTCCACGTCACGCGCGCCGGCGCGCGCTTCGTCGGGCAGCGCATCTTTCAGGCACCCGCCTGGCAGCACGTCATCAAGCAGGTGGAAGCCGCCAAGCGATAAGGCTCAGCCGGATTTCTTCGCCTTCGCCCCGGCCAGCGCGGACAAGACGCCCCGCATCGTGCGTACTTCCTGGCTGCTCCAGCCCGGCTTGGTCAGCAAAGTGCGCAAGGTGCGCCGCGTCGCCGGCGTACGATCGGGCGGAAAAAAGAAGTTCGCCTGCACCAGCATCTGATCGAGCTGCCCGATCATCCCGTCCAGCTCCTCCTGCGGCGCTGGCGGATCAAGCACCACCTCGGGCGGCGAGGCGAGCGCCTCACCCTTTGACCATTCATACGCCACCAGGACCACCGCCTGCGCCAGGTTCAGGCTGCCGAACTCGGGATTGATCGGCACGGTCAGGATCTCGCGCGCGAGCGCCACGTCGTCGGTTTCCAGTCCCGATCGCTCCGGTCCGAACAGGATCGCGCTTCGCCCGCTCGCGTTGCGCATCTGCCCGGCGGCCTGCTCGGGCGTCACCACCGGCTTTGTCACGCCGCGCTTGCGCACCGTCGTCGCATAGACATGCGGGCAATCCGCGACGGCTTCGGCCACCGTGTCGAACACACGCGCATCGGCCAGCACCACGTCCGCGCCCGACGCTGCGGGGCCGGCGGCCGGATTGGGCCACCCGTCGCGCGGCGCAACCAGCCGCATCTCCGTCAGCCCGAAATTCAGCATGGCGCGGGCCGCCTTGCCGATATTCTCGCCAAGTTGCGGCCGCACCAGAACGATAATGGGCGGCAAGGAAGCTTCAGCAGTCATCCGATGCGCCTATCCGGCGAACGGGGGCGGAGACAAGCGCGCCTTGCGATCAGCTCCGTCCGGCCTCCTCGACCGTTCCGGCGAATTCCTCGAAGTCCTTAGCCTCGCTGAAATCGCGATAGACACTGGCGAAGCGGATATAGGCGACTGAATCAAGACCCTTCAGTCCCTCCATCACCATTTCGCCGATCCGCTTGGAGGCGATCTCCGCCTCGCCGCTGGTTTCCAACTGGCGCTGAATGCCGCTCACCAATCGTTCGATCGCCAGTCCATCGAGCGGCCGCTTGCGCGCGGCGATCCCGATCGAGCGTAGCAGCTTCTCGCGCTCGAACGGCTCGCGCCGATCTTCCGACTTCACCACGGTCAACTCGCGCAACTGAATGCGCTCAAAGGTGGTGAAGCGCGCGGCGCAGCCTTCGCATTGTCGGCGGCGGCGGATCGCGGCGCCATCGTCGGTCGGCCGGCTGTCCTTCACCTGGCTCGCATCATGGCCGCAGAACGGGCAGCGCATCGGGTTCTTCAATCCATCATGTCGGCCGCCGATCGCGGCGGCCGGGCAGTCACTGTCGGGTGTCGTGCCGCAAAGCGCAACGCCCGATCACGCCGTCACCCCGCGATCGGGGCGGCCGGCGATGTCAGATCTTGTTGCGCCGCGTGTAGGCGACGCCGGCACCCACCAGCGCGCCGAGCACCGGGCCGACGAACGGCACGGGGATCGCGATCACGGCGCCGATCGCACCATATTTCGCCATTTTCTTGCCGAGACCCGGGGTGTTCTGGACGTTCTGCTGGACTTCGTCGATCTTGGACACGTTCACCTCACTTGTAGATGGGGAAACGAGCGCACAGCGCGCGAACTCGTTCCCGAACGGCCGCTTCAACCTCGGCATCGCCCTGCTCACCCTTGTTGGCGAGACCGTCGAGCACATCGGCGACCATGTTGCCGATCTCGCGGAACTCCGCCGTGCCGAACCCGCGCGTGGTGCCCGCGGGCGTGCCGACGCGAATGCCGCTGGTCTTCACCGGCGGCAGCGGATCGTTGGGAATACCGTTCTTGTTGCAGGTGATACCCGCGCGCTCCAGTGCCTCGTCCGCGTCCTTGCCGGTGACGCCCAGCGGGGTGAGGTCGACCAGCGCCAGATGCGTGTCGGTGCCGCCCGATACGATTGCCGCACCGCGCTCCTTCAGCGTCGCGGCCAGCACCTTGGCATTCTCCACCACCGCGGCGGCATAGCTCTTGAACTCCGGCCGCAGCGCCTCGCCGAACGCGACTGCCTTAGCCGCGACGACATGCATCAGCGGGCCACCCTGCAACCCCGGGAACACCGCCGAGTTGATCTTCTTCGCGAGTCCCTCGTCGTCGGTCAGGATCATGCCGCCACGCGGGCCGCGCAGCGTCTTGTGCGTGGTGGTCGTCACAACATGCGCATGGCCGAACGGCGTCGGGTGGACGCCGCCCGCGACCAGACCCGCGAAATGCGCCATGTCGACCATGAAATACGCGCCGACCTTGTCCGCAATGGCGCGGAAGCGGGCAAAATCGATGTGGCGCGGATAGGCCGAGCCGCCCGCGATGATCAGCTTGGGCTGAGTCTCGACGGCCTGCTTTTCGACCGCATCATAGTCGATGAGGTGCGTGTCGGGCGTGACGCCATATTGCACCGCGTTGAACCACTTGCCGCTCATCGCCGCGCGCGCGCCGTGCGTCAGGTGGCCGCCGGAATCGAGGCTGAGGCCCATGATCGTGTCGCCCGGCTTCACCAGCGCCAGCATCACCGCGCCGTTGGCCTGCGCGCCCGAATGCGGCTGCACGTTGGCGAAGTTGCAACCGAACAACTGCTTGGCGCGGTCGATCGCCAGGCTCTCCACCTCGTCCGACGGGTGGCAGCCCTGGTAATAACGCTTACCGGGATAGCCCTCGGCATATTTGTTGGTGAAGACCGAGCCTTGCGCCTCCAGCACCGCCTTGGAGACGATGTTCTCTGACGCGATCAGCTCGATCTGCGTCTGCTCGCGGTCCAGCTCATGCTCCACGCCGGCGAACACCGCGGGATCGGCATCGGCGAGGGTGCGGGTGAAGAAGCCATCAGGCTGAACCTCGTTCAGCGTGGTCGGATTGGTGCTCATGCTGGCTCCTTTTCGAAAGCGGGCGCGCCGAGCTTGTCGACGCGGGGGGCGTGGCGGCCGCCGGCGAAGGCGGTGTCGATGAAAGCGGAAACGCACGCCTTTGCCATGTCCTCGCCGAGGAGGCGGGCGCCCATGGCGATGGCGTTGGCGTCGTTATGCTCGCGCGCGAGCGCGGCGGACAGCGGCTCGGCGACAAGCGCGCAGCGCACCGCCGGATTGCGGTTCACCGCGATCGAAATGCCGATGCCCGATCCGCACAGGGCGATGCCGCGCGCCGCGTCACCGGAGGCCACCGCCTCGGCCAGCTTGTAACCGTAATCGGGATAATCGACCCGCGCATCGGTGGCCGGGCCGAGGTCGAGAACATCATGTCCCGCCTCCCGCAGCCAAACGACAAGCGTCGCCTTCAGCGACACGGCGGCGTGATCGGAAGCAATGGCGACTCGCATGCGGGCGGCGTGGCTCTCGGCAGCTGATGGATGCGCGGCCCTTTAGCGGGGCGGTCAAAATAATGCCACCGCCCCGTTTGGGTATGCCGCACCCCGCTCGCCCCCCCCTTGAGGGCGGAACCGCGCGCCGCGCGAGATCAGGCCGCCTTAGCCTCCTGCCGGAAGCGATGCAGCAGCGGCTCAGTGTAGCCCGACGGCTGCGACACGCCCTCGAACACCAGCGCGCGCGCCGCCTGGAACGCGAAGCCATCGCGGGTGAGCGGCCGATACAGAGGATCGCCCGCATTCTGCGCATCGACCTTCTTTGCCATCCGATCGAGCGCCGCATCGACTTCGGCTTCCGTGCAGACGCCGTGGAGCAGCCAGTTGGCGAGATGCTGCGAGGAAATGCGCAGCGTCGCGCGGTCCTCCATCAGCCCCACGTCATGAATGTCGGGCACCTTGGAACAGCCGACGCCCTGGTCGATCCAGCGCACGACATAGCCAAGGATCCCCTGGCAATTGTTGTCCAGCTCCTCGCGGATCTCCTCCGGCGTCCAGTTCCGCCCCGCTGCCGCGAACGGCACCGTCAGCAGCTTCGCGAGCGGCGGCGGCGCCTCGCCCGCGATCTCCTTCTGGCGCGCAAACACGTCCACCTGGTGATAATGCAGCGCGTGGAGCGTCGCCGCCGTGGGCGATGGGACCCAGGCGGTATTCGCGCCGCTCTTCGGGTGCGCGATTTTCTGCTCCAGCATGTCGGCCATCATGTCGGGCGCGGCCCACATGCCCTTGCCGATCTGCGCCTTGCCCGAAAGGCCGCAGGCGAGGCCGATGCGCACGTTGCGATCCTCATAGGCCTTGATCCATTCGGCGCCCTTCATCTCCGCCTTGCGGATCACCGCGCCGCCGCGCATCGCGGTGTGGATCTCGTCGCCGGTGCGATCGAGGAAGCCGGTGTTGATGAAGGCGATCCGGTCACGCACCGCATGGATGCACGCGGCAAGATTGGCCGAGGTACGGCGCTCCTCGTCCATCACGCCCACCTTGATCGTGTGGCGGTCGAGGCCGAGCAGATCCTCCACCGCATCGAACAGCCGATTGGTGAACGCCGCCTCGTCGGGCCCATGCATCTTGGGCTTCACGATATAGATCGATCCGGCGCGGCTGTTCTGCAAGCTGCCGAGCCGCTTCAGGTCATGCAGCCCGATCAGCGAGGTGACGATCGCGTCGAGCACGCCCTCCGGCGCCTCGCTGCCATCGGCCAGCCGCAGTGCCGGCGTCGTCATCAAATGGCCGACGTTGCGCACGAACAGGAGTGATCGGCCCGGCAGCGTGAAGCTCGATCCGCTCGGCGATTGATAGGCGCGGTCGCCGGCGAGCTTGCGCGTCAGCGTCGCGCCATTCTTCTCGAACGTCTCGACCAGATCACCGCGCATCAGGCCAAGCCAGTTGCGATAGGCGGCGACCTTGTCCTCCGCGTCGACGGCGGCGACCGAATCCTCCAGGTCGACGATCGTCGTCAGCGCGGATTCGAGGATCACGTCGGCGATGCCGAGCGGATCGGTCTTGCCGATCGGGGACTCGTGATCGACCACAATCTCGATGTGCAACCCGTTGTGGACGAACATCACGCCCTTATCGAAGCGCGCAAAGCGATGCGGGCAGTCACCGCCTGTCAGCGCCGCTTCCCAGCCCGGCAGCGTCTCGTCGAGGAACGCCCGCGCCCGCGCGATCACCTGCGCGCCGCGCTCCGCATCATAGCCGCCCGGCTTCGCCTTCCCCGGCAGCGCATCGGTGCCGTAGAATGCATCATACAGGCTGCCCCAGCGCGCATTGGCGGCGTTCAGCACGAAGCGCGCGTTGAGGCTCGGCACCACCAGCTGCGGCCCAGCCATGGTCGCAATCTCGGGATCGACATTCTCGGTGCCGATGGTGAACGGCGCCGGCTCGGGCACGAGATAGCCGATCTCGGTCAGGAAGGCGGCATCGACCGGCTCTCCCGACACATAGCGAGCGTCGATCGCCGCCTGCAGCTCCTCGCGGCGGGCGAGCAGCGCCTTGTTCTCCGGCGTGAAGCGATCGAATATCGCCGCCGCGCCCTGCCAGAAGGCGTCAGCCGAAATGCCGGTGCCGGCAAGCGCCTCCTCCTCGACAAAGGCGGCGAGGCGATCATCGACCGAAAGGCCGGCGCGGGTCTGCATGGGGGATTCCTCCTGACGTTACCAACAGCGCCTGGGGAGGGCACCGCCGCGATTAGTCGATGCCGCGGTGGGAGTGCAACGCCCAATTCCTCCCCGAGCTCCGCTCGGGGAGGATTGATCGGGCCCGATCAGGAGGCGCGTTTCCACACCATCAGTTCGCCCTCGGCCACCACGTCGCCCGCCGTCCCCACCGGCTCGGCCTTGCCATCGCTGAGGAAAGCGATCGTGTCGGCGTCGCTGCCCGGCACCTGCGCCAGCGTGCGCTTGCCATCGGCCAGCTTCGCCACGACCACCCCGCTCTTCGCCGAACCATCGCGGTTGTAGAAGACGGTGTAGGTCTCCACCGCGCCCGGCCCGGTATAATCCTTCACCAGTTCCGGCACAGGCCCACGCGCCGCATCCGCCTCCGCCTGCAGGTCGAACTCATGCGCCTCGCCAGCGCCGGGCAGCGGCTGGGTGCCGAGCACGATCGCGTGATTGTGCGTGGCAAAGCCGCCATTAGCGAACAGCAGCCCCTTCTCGCCCTCGCCGGCGCGCAAGGCATCGACCATCTCGGCCACGGCATGCGCCATGTAATTGCCGATCGGCCCGCCGCCGAAGGTGAGGCCACCGAACACCGTCGCCGGCTTCTCCAACGGCCAGCCGATCACCCGCCGCGCCATCTTGGGCACGCAGGGGAAGCAGGAATAGAGCTCGACCAAATCGAGATCGTCCGCCGTCACTTGGTTGAACTCCAGCGTGCGGCGAAGGCACACTTCCATGCTCGGTGACTTGTCGTAGCGGTCGCGGGCAAGGAAATCGTCCGCTTCATGCGCGCTGGCGCCGCGCCCGACATAGATGATCCGCTCTTCCGGCACCCCGCGCCGCCGCGCTTCCGCGAGGCTGGTGACGATGAAGCCCGCACCCTGGTTGACGCTCGAATTGGCCACCATCAGCTTGGTGTATGGAAAAGCGATCGGGCGATTGTCCGCAGTCGGCTCGACGATCTCCTGCGGCGACTTGGGCGCATGGATCCATGCCGCCGGCGTCTTCGCCGCCACCTCGGAGAAGCGCGACCAGATCTCGCCCGATTCGCGCTGCCCTTCCTCCAGCGTCTGGCCATAAGCCGCGCGCCCAGCATTCTCGTACAAGGGGTAAACGTCGACCGGCGTCGCAAGGCCATAGATCTGGCGATAGCCGGGCTTCGCGCCCTTGCTGAGGTTGCGCAGCGGGTTCTGGTCCGCAACGCTCGTCTTCGCCGCGATCGCCGCGCGCTGGCTCGCGGTGCGCAGCGCCTCGCCGCCGGTCACCGCCGCGATCCTGATCTCGCCGCGCGCAATGCGGTTCGCCGCCTCGTTCAGCAGCAGGATCGGGCTATCGCCATTGGGGCCGACCGATTCATAGACGATCCCGGCCTTCGATCCGATCCCGTCCGCCACCTTCTGCGCCAGCGGATTGTCCTTGCGGAAGCTGATCTGCTGCACGACCGCGACCGATTCCACATCGGCCAGCCACCCGCCGCCGGCGTCCCCCCCGCCAGCGTCCTTCTCGGCCTCCTCCAGCGCGGCGATCATCAGGCCGAGCGCATCCTTGCCCGCCATCGGATCAGTGGGTCGGTCATTGACCTGCCCGACGCCGACGATGACTGCGATATTCTCCGGGTTCGCTGCCATCTCAGCGCGCCTTCCACACCGGCGCGCGCTTCTCCGCAAAGGCCTTGGGGCCTTCGCGCGAATCCTCGCTGGTGAAGACGATCCTGGTCTCGGCGCGGTTCTGCGCCCAGGCGCCTTCCTCCCGCTCGATCTTCCCGTCGACGATGCCCTGCGCCATCCGCTTCGATGCCTGAACGGAGAGCGGCGCGTTAACGGCGATCCGCTCGGCCAGCGCGAAGGCGCTGTCGAGCAGCTGCTCGCGCGAGGCGACGGCGTTGATCAGGCCCAGCTCGAGCGCGCGCTTCGCGTCGATCGGATCGCCGGTCAGGATCATTTCCATCGCGATCTTCTTGGGCAGCTGCTCGGGCAGGCGGAACACGCCGCCAGCCGCCGCGAACAGGCCGCGCTTGGGTTCGGGCAGGCCGAACTTCGCCTCATCCACTGCGACCGCCAGGTCACAGGCCAGCGTGATCTCCAGCCCGCCGCCCAGCGCCATCCCGTTCACCGCCGCGATCACCGGCTTCGAAATGGCGTGGCTGACGATCCCGGCAAAGCCCCAGGCGGCCTTGGTCTTGTCGTCCGGGGCCAGGCTCTCCCCGCGTGACAGCGCGACAAGGTCGGCGCCCGCGCAGAAGGACTTGTCGCCCGCACCCGTCACGATCACGACGCGGATCTCGGGATCCTTGTCCGCCGCCTCCAGCGCATCGCCCACGCCCTCATGGACGAAGCGGTTGACCGCGTTGCGCGCTTCCGGGCGGTTGATCGTGATGAGCATAACGTTGCCGCGCGTCTCGACGCTGACGGCCTCGTTGCCGAGTTCAGCCATTTCTACAGTCCCTTTCTAGGCAGCTTGTTCGATGATCTTGTCGGCAAGCAGCGGCGCGATCGCGTCATCGCCGAGGCCGAGCCAGTGCTTGAGAACCGCCACGCTGTCCTCGCCGATGCGCGGCGCCGGCCGCTGGTCGGGTTCCGGCACCCGCTCGAAATGCGCGATCGGCCCTTCCGCCTGGAACGGCGCGTCCAGCAGCGGATGATGCGCGGTGCGGAACGTTTGAAGCGCGCGATAGCCGGGCGCGTCGGGCATCTCGATCACCCGGATCATCATTCCCGCCGGCACGCCTGCCGCCTGCAGCGTTTCCATGACCTTTTGGGGCGGCCGCGCGCGTGCCCATTCCTCGGCCGCGCTACGTGCCGCCTCGCCCACCACGCTCGCCAGCGCTGCCCGATCTGCCGCATCGCGCAGCGTAACGGCGCACCATTCATCCTCGCCGGTGCACCGCAGCAACCAGTCTTCTGCCGGTTCGCCGCCGTCGATCTCCATGCCGGCCTGCCGCGCCGCCAGCGTCGCGATCTCGGCCGCCTTGTGGCCCAGCATCACCTCGGCCTGGCTCACGCTCGCCGTCCCGCCCGTGCCGGTGCGCAGCCGCCGGATCAGCAGTGCCAGCGCGCCGACCGTCCCGATCCGCCCCGCGACATGATCCGGGTACACCGTCACCGTGTCGGAAAAGCTGTCCGGCTCGCCGGGGTACACCCATTGCTTGGTCAGCCCGGCAGAAGCGCGCACCAGCGGGCCATAGCCAAGCCGCCCGGACCATGGCCCCGTCGGTCCGAACGCCGAACTGTCGATCGCCACCAGCCGCGGGTTCGCCGCCGCCAGCGTCGCCGCGTCGAAGCCCAGGGCGGCAAGCGTTCCCGGCTTGAAGTTGGAGAGCAGCACGTCCGCCTGGCGCACCAGGTCGAGGAACAGCGCCTTGCCGCGGTCGGACCGCAGGTCGATCGACAGGCCACGCTTGTTGCGATGCCCTGCGGCCCAGGTCAGGCTGACGGGCGCATTGTCGCGGGACTGGCGCTGGCCGTCCGGGAAGGCGGCATTCTCCACCTTGATCACGTCCGCGCCCAGATCCGCGAGCAGCCGCCCGGTTTCGCCGCCGACGACGATCACGCCCATGTCGAGTACCCTGATGCCCTCCAGCGGGTAATTCGCCCGCGGCGGCGCCTGGAATACTGCGCGCGGCGTCTCGAACGTCGCGCTGCCGCCTGCCGCCGGTGCCGGCCCGCGGTTGCCGGCCCGCGCGCCGTCGATCTCGATCGTCCCGTTGGGAAAGGGGAGGGTGCAGCCGGGTGCCACCTCGACCGGCACGAACGCCGCGCGCGCGGTCATCTGCGCTGTCGCCACTGCCTCGTCGAGGTCGAGCAGTCCCGCCACCGGGATGCCCCGCGCGGCCCCTTCTTCCTCGATCTCGACGCGCGTCTTGTCCGCGAAGAAGCGGGTGATCGCCGGCAGCAGCGTGGTCGATCGGAACCGCGTCGCCAGCTTCTCCCACTCCGGCCCGGCAAATTCCGCCGGCTCGCCCATCCAGGCGTACATCGCGCGCCATTGCCGCGGCGCCAGCACGCACAGCCGCACCAACCCGTCGGCGCACGGCAGGATCGGGTAGCGGAAGCGTTCGTCGGTCCGCCCGCGATCCATCTTCCAGCTCGGCACGCCCGATTGGGCGCTGCCGTTCAGGCCGAATCCGGGGTCGAGCGCCTGCATTCCCGCTTCCAGCAGCGACACGTCCACCCGGTCGCCCTCGCCGGTGCGAAGCCGGCGGTAGAAAGCGGCGAGCGTCGCCACCGCAATGTGCGGCGCGGCAGTCTCGTAGGTCAGCTGCCCGGACGGCAGCAGTGGCGGCCGGCCCGGCAGGCCGGAGCGGGACAATCCGCCCGTCAGCGCCTGAAGTACCGCCTCGCTCGCCTGCCAGTCCCGCCACGGGCCTACGGGTCCGAAGTCGCTGATCGTAACCAGGATCAGTTCGGGCGCGGCGGCGCGGATCGCATCGTGATCCGGCCCGGCGAACCCGGCCTCGATCATGATGTCCGCCTCGCGCGCGAGATCGATAAGCCGCGCTTCGTCTCCCGGCAGGTCGATCGTGGCGGCCTTCTTGCCGAGGTTCGCCGCGACGAACGAGAGGCTGGTGCCCGCGACTTTCGCGCCCGCATCACGATCCGCCCCGCCGCCGCTCGGCTCGATCCGGATCACCTCTGCGCCAAGCTCGCCCAGCAACCGCCCGATCGCACCCAGCACGCCCGGGGCGGCATCGATCACGCGAACTCCCGAAAGCGGCAGGTCGGTCATAACGGCCAGGCCAGCTCCCGCCGCGCCGCGCTTTCGCGATAGAAGTCGAAGAACGGCGTCTCGTCGCCGCCCGCTTCCGCCACCGCGTCATGCTGTGCGATCAGTGCCGTCGCCAGCGCGGCCCAGATGCCGTCGAGCGCGTCGAGCGTCTCGCCATCATGGGTCACCGGGGCATCCTCGCCCAGCAGGGCCCGCATGTCGGCGATATCCGCACGTCGCCACGCCGCCGCCTTTTCGGCTTCCTGCGCGCCGAGCAGCGCGAGCAGCGCCGCCACGGTCAGCGTCGATCCGGCGAACGCATCGACCGCGCCCACCTTCTCGCCTGCGCCCGCCGCTGCGATCCCCGCGCCGATCAGTACCTGCGCCAGGTCGCTCGACGGCATCACCGGCACCGGATCATAATGCCGCCCGCCAAGCTGCGCCGCGATGATCGCGTCCTGCCGCCGCGCGGTATACCAGCCGGATACCGCCAGCACCGGATCCTGCCGCCCGCCGTCGACGAACTCGCGGAAGGCAGAGATCCAGATCGCAATCCCCTTCACCGACGCGAACAGCGACCACCAGCGCATCGCCGCCGGCTCGACCTTCAGCCCGCTGGCGCGCTCCCACACGGCAATCGCCTCATCGCGCGGCAGCATTCCGCACGACATGCCCGGCGCGAAATGATCCCAGATTGGGTCAAGCGCCCAGCCGAGATCCTCCAGCGGATCGCCGAGATGTGCCATTTCCCAGTCGAACATCGCCAGCATCTTGCCGGCGCCGTCGTGCATCACATTGCCCGATCGGTAATCGCCGTGAACGATCGCCACGCGCTGCGCTGGCGGCGGCGGGTTGGCGCGCAGCCAGCGGATCGCCGCCTTGGCGATCGGCTGCGGCGACAGCGCATCCTCGTCGATCACCCCTTCCCAATAATCCAGCGCCACGCGCCAGCATTGGTCGGGCGCCGGGGCCGACGCATGCTGCGCCAGCGGCGATCCTGCGGGATCGTGCGCCGCAAGCCGCCCGAGCGCGCCGAAGAAATCCTCACCCAGCGTCTGGCAGTGCGTGCCGAATGGATCGCGCGCGAAGCTGCCTGCCACCTCGCCGCCTTCGATCCGCTCCATGATGAAGAACGGCCGGCCAAGCTCCGCACCGTCGCGCTCCAGCACCACGGCATGCGGCACCGGCACGACGCCGGCGGCGCTCTGATACGCGCGAAACTCGGTTTCGCTCTCCGTGTCGATCAGGCCCTTCGCCGGCTCGCGCCGCAGGATCAGCCGGTGCGTCTTTTCGCCGTCATGTGCATCGAAGCGATACGTCTCGCGGCTGGCCCCGCCGGGAATGCGCGCCAGCCCCTCCACCTTCACCGTCCGCTGCCACAAACGGCCGAGATACGCCTCGATCTCGGCCCCGGTGAGTGCATCCCCGCTCATGCCGCGTCCAGCATCCCCTTGAAGCCCGACGGCGCGTGCGGGCCGATCACCAATTGCTCCAGCACGCCCTTGCCGCGCCGCGTCTTGCCGTCCGGCCCGGTCATGGTGACATTGGCGATCGCCTGGATATGCAGGTGGTGCGGCTGCATCACGTCCAGCTCGGCCGGCACGAAGTCCTCGCGCTCCACCACCACGCCGTCGCCCTGATGGCGGCCATGGCCCCATTTGGGATGCGTATAGCCCAGCCCCAGCATCATGAACGGCTCGCCGATGTCGAACTCGACCTTGGTCTCGGCGCCGTTTTCATCCTTAAGCTTGACGCTCGCGCCCTGCGCGTGACGCGACCCCTGCTGCCACTGGATCTCGTAATCGGATTCGAAGTGCGTCTCGTCCTCAATCCCGCCGCCCAGCGGCTTCCACGCCGCGCGCCGGTTCCAGAAGCGGCCATGCTCGTCGTCATTGGTGTGGAAGTAGAAGTCGCCGTCCTCCATCGCGGTGGGGCTCCACAGCCAGAAGAATTGCGGCATGATCGGCGGGCTTGCCGGCTGCGCATCGGGCGCACCGATCGGCCGCACGCCCCATGAGCGGTCGCGCGTGCCGAGCCAGCTGTTCACCTCGGTGCGGACGCCGTCGACCTCGATCCAGCCCTGATAGGTGCCGTTCTGCGTCATGCGCGTCACGTCCATCAGCACGCGCGGCCCGTTGCGACGAGTGAAGCGCGGCTCCTCCAGCGGAAAGGCCCGGCCGGTGTAGGTCAGCTCCGCGCGAATCTTGTGCTCGGGCGCATCAACCGTCAGCTTCACCGATTTCAGCGGCTCCAGCACTTCGACGGCGATGCCGCCGACCTGCGTGTCCATCCGCTCCATGCCAAGATCTCGGCTGGCGTGCAGATTGATCTGCTTGCCGTCCTTCAGCCAGCAGAAGCTCGCATCGATGATGTTGATATGCGGGTAGATGCCCATCGCCGCGGCGAAGAAGCCGTCCTCGTCCGCGCCGGGCGCATAGCCGTTGAAGAAAAACCGGTCGTAGAAATTGCGGTCCGTGCCCGCATAGGCGACCGGCTCGGCCGTCTGGTGGATCGGATATTCGTCGCCCTTGGTCAGCACCATGCCCGCTCTCCGCATCTGTAAAGGTGCCGGTCTGTGCCGGCTTACAGCGGGGGAGGTGGACCAGCGGCAGCAACGCTGTCAACGGCAAGATAACAGATGTTACGCCGCAATGACGCTACGGCGAGTGGGCCGTGCGCTCAGCCGCCCTTCACCAGCGGCGCAAAGCGCGCGACCTGCTGCCCGATCAGGCGCAATTGCTCGATCACCGCCGGATCGCTCGCGCCGCCCTCGTCGTCGAATTTGGTGACGGCGCTGTTGATCGCCGCGGCAAAGGGCGTCGGCCAGCCGCGCAGCGCGTGAACGATCGAGCGCAGCGCTGCGATCGTCGACCCAGTCGCCTGCCAGCCATAAGCGGTGGCGATCAGGCCCACCGGCATGTCCGCCAGATACGCGCGTTCCGGGTCGCGCGCGGTTTCTTCCAGCAGGTCGAGCGCGTTCTTCACCACCCCCGAAATGCTGCCGTGATAGCCGGGCGAGGCGATGATCAGCGCCGATGCGCCGCGCACCGCCGACACGAACTCGCGCTCCTCGGGCGTGCGCTCGGCCGCTTTGGGATCGTACAAGGGCAGCTTCGCCATGTCCGCGCCGCCGAACAGCCGGGTGCGGAAACCCTGCTCTGCCGCCGCGTCGAGCGCGATGCTCAGCGCGCGTTCGGTGGAGGACACGCCGCCGATGGTGCCGCCGATCCCGACCACCAAAGGCCGCTGATCCGATTGAAGTGCTTCCGCTTCGCCGCTCATGGCCCTATTCCCTCGCACGATGCGCCTCCTTGCGGCAACTGTCTTAGTAAAGTAATACGCGATGGCTGACCGCCGGAACGACGATATGCGCCCTGATCCCTTCGAAGGCGGTCGCATCCGCTACAACCATTCGCCCGGCGAGCCGCGCGGCCCCATGCCCGATTTCGACGCCTGGCAGGAAGAAGCCGGCGCGCCGCCCCCCGATCTGGCCCCTGCACGCCGTCTGCCGCGCATTTCGATGCGGTGGATCATGCGCGGGCTTGGCGCGATACTCATCCTGCTGGTGCTGCTGATCGCCTGGCTCGCGATCACCGCGCCCTTGTCTCAATCGCTCAAGCCGCCGACGCCGCCCTCGATCACGCTGACCGCCGCCGACGGCACGCCGATCGCCCGGCGCGGCGCGATCATCGCGGAGCCGGTCGATGCCGCTACGCTCCCCCCGCATGTGCGCGAGGCATTTCTCGCCATCGAGGATCGCCGCTTCTATTCGCATTGGGGCATTGATCCGCGCGGCATCGCACGCGCCGCCTGGGCCAATGTCGGTTCTGGCGGGGTGCGCCAGGGCGGCAGCACGATCACGCAGCAGCTCGCGAAAAACGCCTTTCTCGATTCGGACCGCACCGCCGCGCGCAAGATCCGCGAGGTGTTCATCTCCTTCTGGCTGGAAGCCTGGCTCAGCAAGGACGAGATCCTCTCCCGCTACCTGTCGAACGTCTATTTCGGCGACAACGTCTATGGTCTGCGCGCTGCCTCGAAACATTATTTCGGCCGCGCTCCCGAAAAGATGAACATCGCGCAGGCGGCGATGCTGGCCGGCCTCGTCAAGGCGCCCTCGCGCCTGGCTCCGACGAGCAATCTAAAGGGGGCACGCGAGCGGCAGGCGGTGGTGGTCGGCGCGATGGTCGATGCCGGCTTCCTCACCAAGCGAGAGGCCGAAGACGTGCGGCCGCAGCGCGTCCTCGCCAGCCGCCCGCAGCAACTGCCCACCGGCACCTATTTCGCCGACTGGATCTTGCCCGAAGCGCGCGATCAGGCGGGCGAGATAAAGACGGAGGCGACCGTGCGCACCACGCTTGATCGTGGGCTCCAGCGGACGGCCGAACGCGCGATCAAACAGGCCGGTTTGCGCCAGGCACAGGCCGCGCTCGTCGCCATGACGCGCGACGGCAAGGTCGTGGCGATGGTCGGCGGCCGCGATTACAAGAAAAGCGCCTTCAACCGCGCCACCCAGGCGCGCCGCCAGCCGGGCTCCACCTTTAAGCTGTTCGTGTACCTCGCCGCCCTGCGCGCCGGCATGTCGCCCGACACGATCGTGGACGATTCCCCGGTCGAAATCGCCGGGTGGAAACCGAAGAACGACGACAATCGCTACCTTGGCGAAATCACGCTTCAGCGCGCCTTTCAGCGCTCGTCGAATGTCGTCGCCGCGCGGCTGACGCAGGAGGTCGGCGTGCGCAACGTGATCCGCGCCGCGCGCGATCTCGGCATTTCCACCCCCATCGCCAACGAAGCGACGATCGGCCTTGGCACGTCTGAAGTGTCGCTGATCGAGCTGACCGCCGCCTTCGCCGGCGTGGCCGAAGGGCGCTATCCGGTGCAGCCGCACGGCCTGCCCGATACGCGCGACAAAAGCTGGTACAGCGCGCTCACCGGCGGGCAGAAGACGCTGCCCAACCGCATTCATGACGACATGCTGACGCTGCTCGCCGCCTCGGTCCGTGGCACCGGCCGTGCTGCAGCGCTGTCGGTGGACGCTTATGGCAAGACGGGCACCTCGCAATCGGGCCGCGACGCCTGGTTCGTCGGTTTTGCCGGCGATCTGGTGGTCGGCGTGTGGGTCGGCAATGACGACAATACGCCCAATCCCGGCCTGCACGGCGGCGGCATTCCCGCGCGGATCTGGCGCAATTTCATGGTCAGCGCGCTCGATCTCCAGCCTGTCGCCAAGGCGCCGGTGGTCGAGGATGTCGACCCCGAAGCCGGGCTCGTCGGCGTGATGCAGGACCAGGTCGCGCCGATCGCGGGCGAACTGAACGATCTCGGCATGGATCTGCAGATCGGCCCCGACGGCTCGGTCAGCATCAGCCGCCCGCGCGACGAAGAGCCGCTAGGCCGCGGCGAAGAGGAACCGGTGCTCGGCGCCGAACCGCAATACCTCCCCTCCGCCGCCAACCCACCCGATCGCCGCGGCCCGCCGCCCGGTCGCGGGAGAGGTCGTGGCAACGGCAACGGGCGCGGCAACGGCAGGAACGATTAACGCCACCCGGCCCCCTCGCGAATCCGTGTCATGCCGGGCTCGTCCCGGCATCCACCGTCCCGCAAACTTCCACACGTCGGGGTGCGCGTCGAACTGGAGGGCGCAACCAACCCGCCCTGACGGAATACTAGCAAGCGTCGACGCCATGCACGTCGCGACCGCCTAGAACGATCGTCATCCCGGCCTTGCGCCGGGATCCATGGCGCCGCGAAAGCTGCGCGCAGTTACGGATACGGAACACCGCCGGCCACGCGCAGCCCGCCCTCTCAGCGGATTATCCCCGCCCTATTCCGCCGCCTCCATCGCCGGTGCATCGTCCAGCGGATGAACCAACCGGCTCAGCATCTCGCGCGGCACGACCTGCCAGAAGCGCGGCGCGGCGCGGTCCCAGTCGTCCAGGATGCCGCGGCCCCACTTGGAGTCCGTCGCCTCGACATGCCGCTCGATCAGGTCGCGCAGCACGCCCGACCAATGCGCCGAGGCCAGCCGCTGCCAGGTGATGTTCTCCGGATTGGCGCGCCGGGCGAAATTGTCGTCGCAATCGTAGATGAAGGCCATGCCGCCGGTCATGCCCGCGCCGAAATTCTGCCCCACCGCGCCCAGCACCACCGCCGTGCCGCCGGTCATATATTCGCACCCGTTCGCGCCGCACCCCTCGACCACTACCATCGCACCCGAGTTGCGGACCGCGAACCGCTCGCCCGCCTGCCCCGCAGCGAACAGCGCGCCGGAGGTCGCGCCGTACAGCACGGTATTGCCGACGATGGTGTTCTCCTGGCTGCGCAGCGGCGACGACACTGCCGGCCGCACCACGATCATGCCGCCCGACAGGCCCTTGCCGACATAATCATTGGCATCGCCGAACACCTCGAGCGTGATCCCCTTGCACAGGAACGCACCGAGGCTCTGCCCGGCCGAGCCGCGCAAGCGGATAGTGACGTGATGGTCGTTGAGCGCGCTCATCCCGAAGGCGCGGGTGATCTCGCTCGACAGCCGCGTGCCGACCGCGCGGTGCGTGTTGCGCACCGAATAGGTCAGCTGCATCTTCTCGCGCCGCGAGAAGACGGCGGCGGCATCCTTGATGATCTGCGCGTCCAGACTGTCGGGCACCTCGTTGCGGAAGGTGCTGAGGCTGAACCGCCGCTCCGCATCGGTCGCATCGACCTTCGCGAGGATCGGATTGAGGTCGAGATCGTCGAGATGTTCGGCGCCGCGGCTCACCTGCCGCAGCAGCTCGGTGCGGCCGATCACCTCGTCGAGGCTGCGCACGCCGAGCCGTGCCAGGATGTCACGCACTTCCTCGGCGATGAAGGTCATCAGGTTGATGACCTTCTCGGGCGTGCCGACGAACTTCTCGCGCAGCCGCGGATCCTGCGTGCACACGCCGACCGGGCATGTGTTCGAATGGCACTGGCGCACCATGATGCAGCCCATTGCGACAAGGCTCAGCGTCCCGATGCCGAACTCCTCCGCACCGAGGATCGCCGCGATCACGATGTCCCGCCCGACGCGCAGGCCGCCGTCGGTGCGCAGCTTGATCCGCCCGCGCAGCCCGTTCAGCGTCAGCACCTGATTGACCTCGCTGAGGCCCATTTCCCACGGCGTCCCGGCATATTTGATGCTGGTCTGCGGGGACGCGCCCGTACCGCCGACATTGCCGGAGACGAGGATCACATCGGCATGTGCCTTGGCAACACCCGCCGCGACCGTGCCGATGCCGGCGGATGACACCAGCTTCACGCACACCCGCGCGCGCGGATTGATCTGCTTCAGATCGTAGATCAGCTGCGCCAGATCCTCGATCGAATAGATGTCGTGGTGCGGCGGCGGCGAGATCAACGTCACGCCCGGCGTCGCATGGCGCAGCTTGGCGATGAACTCGGTCACCTTGAAACCGGGCAGTTGCCCGCCCTCGCCGGGCTTGGCGCCCTGCGCGACCTTGATCTCGATCTCCTCGCAGGCGTTGAGATATTCCGCCGTCACGCCAAAGCGCCCCGACGCGATCTGCTTGATCACCGAATTGGCGTTGTCGCCGTTCTCGTACGGCTGATACCGGCTCTTGTCCTCGCCGCCCTCGCCCGACACCGCCTTGGCGCCGATCCGGTTCATCGCGATCGCCAGCGTCTCGTGTGCCTCAGGCGACAGTGCGCCCAGGCTCATTCCCGGCGTTACGAAGCGCTTGCGGATCTCGGTGATCGGCTCGACCTGATCGACCGGCACGCCCTCCGCCGGAAAGTTGAACTGCAACAGGTCGCGCAGATAGATCGGGGGCAGGTCGCCCACCCCGCGTGAGAATTGCAGATAGGTCGAATAGCTGTCGGTGCTCACGGAGGTCTGCAGCAGGTGCATCAACTGCGCCGAAAAGGCATGCGCCTCGCCGGTATGCCGCTGGCGATAAAAGCCGCCGATCGGCAGGTTCACCACCGCTTCGTCGAATGCCGCGTCGTGCCGCTCCTTGGCGTTGATGTGAAGCGAGGCATAGCCTTCGCCCGAGATCTTCGCCGGCATGCCCGGGAAGAAATCGTTCACCAGCGCGCGGGAAAGCCCCACCGCCTCGAAATTATACCCGCCGCGATAGGAGGAGATCACCGCGATCCCCATCTTCGACAGGATCTTGAGCAACCCTTCCTCGATCGCCTTGCGATGCCGCTTCAGGCACTCGTCGAGCGGCACGTCACCGAACAGCCCACGCGCCTGGCGGTCGGCGATCGCCGCCTCCGCCAGATACGCGTTCACCGTCGTTGCGCCCACGCCGATCAGCACCGCATAATAATGCGTGTCGAGGCATTCCGCCGTTCGCACGTTCACCGAGGCATAGGAGCGCAGCCCCCGCCGCACGAGGTGCGTGTGCACCGCCGCCGCCGCCAGCACGCCGGGGATCGCGATCCGCTCCGGCCCGACATATTCGTCGGTCAGGAAGATTTCGCTCTTGCCCTGCCGCACCGCCTGTTCGGCTTCGTTACGGATGCGCTGGATCGCCGCGCGCAATTTGTCTGCGCCGCCGCTCGCCTCGAACGTGGCATCGATCTCCGCCGCCGCGCTCGCGAAATAGGTCTTCAGCCGCGCCCAGTCGGTGGAGGTCAGCACCGGCGAATCGAGCACCAGCACCCGCTCGCGCCGGTCCTCGGTGTCGAGGATGTTTGCGAGATTGCCGAACCGCGTCTTGAGGCTCATCACATAGCGCTCGCGCAGCGGGTCGATCGGCGGGTTCGTCACCTGGCTGAAATTCTGCCGGAAGAACTGGCTGATCAGCCGCGGCTTGTCGGAAATCACCGCAAGCGGCGTATCGTCGCCCATCGATCCGATCGCTTCCTTGGCGGTCTCCACCATCGGCGCGAGGATCAGCTCCATGTCCTCCAGCGTCTGACCCGCCGCCACCTGCCGCCGCGCCAGCTCGGCGCGGTCGTAATGCGGCACGCTCGTAGCGGGCGCCGGCGGCAGATCGTCGATCGTCGCGAAATTGCCGATCATCCCGGCATAGTCCGCCTCGGCCGCGATCCGGTCCTTGATCGCGCGATCGTCGTAGACGCGGCCCTCGGCCAGATCGACCGCGATCATCTGCCCCGGCCCCAAACGGCCCTTGGCGATCACGGTCGATTCCGGCACCACCACCATGCCGCTCTCGGAGCCGACAATCAGCAGGCCGTCGGCGGTCTGGGTGTAGCGCAGCGGACGCAGCGCGTTGCGGTCCATGCCCGCCACGGCCCAGCGGCCGTCGGTCATCGCCAGCGCAGCCGGCCCGTCCCACGGCTCCATGACGGAGGCGAGATATTGGTACATCGCGGCGTGCGCGGGCGGCATGTCATCCACCACGTCGCTCTGCCACGCCTCGGGCACCAGCATCAGCTTGGCGGTCGGCGCATCGCGGCCCGAGCGGCAGATCGCCTCGAACGTCGCGTCGAGCGCGGCGGTGTCCGACGCGCCCGCCGGGATCACCGGCTTGATGTCCTCCGAATGCTCGCCGAACGCGATCGACGCCATGCGGATCTCGTGGCTCAGCATCCAATTCTTGTTGCCGCGGATCGTGTTGATCTCGCCGTTATGCGCCAGGCACCGGAACGGCTGCGCCAGCCACCATTGCGGGAAGGTGTTGGTCGAATAGCGCTGGTGAAAGATCGCAACGCGGCTCTCGAACCTTTTGTCGGTCAGGTCCGGGTAGAACACCGACAGGCTCTCGGCGAGAAACAGCCCCTTGTAGATGATCGAGCGGCAGCTGAGCGAACAGACATAGAAGCCCTGGATCTGCGCCGCGATCACGCGCTTCTCGATCCGCCGGCGGACGAGATACAGGTTCTTCTCGAATTCCGCGGCATCCACCTCGTCGGGCATCGGCCCGGCGATCATGATCTGCTCGATCTCTGGCCGCGTCGCCTGCGCCTTCATCCCGATGACGCTCACGTCGACCGGCACCTGCCGCCAGCCATAGATCGTATAGCCCGCCTCGATGATCGCGCTTTCCACGATCGTGCGGCACGTCTCCTGCGCGGCAAGATCGGTGCGCGGCAGGAACACCATGCCCACCGCCAGCCGGTTCGGCCGCACCTTGTGCCCGCTCATCGCGATCGCATCGTCGAAGAAGCGCAGCGGCAGGTCGACGTGCAGCCCCGCGCCGTCGCCCGTCTTGCCGTCGGCATCGACCGCGCCGCGATGCCACACCGCCTTTAGCGCATCGATCGCCGACTGCACCACCCGGCGCGACGGCTTGCCGTCCGTCGCCGCCACAAGGCCGACCCCGCACGCATCGCCCTCGAACTCGGGCCGGTACATGCCATGATCGGCGAGATAATCGCGTTGATCCATCACGCGGCCTCCTTCGCGGGCTGCGCCGCGACCTTGCTCTTGAGATATTTGTGCATCGAAGATGCCACGTCGCGACCGTCGCGGATCGCCCACACCACCAGGCTCGCGCCACGCACGATGTCGCCAGCGGCGAACACGCCATCCAGGCTCGTCATCAGCGTCTTGTTGTCGACCAGCACCGTGCCCCAGCGCGTCACGCCAAGCTCGGGCGCATCCCACAGGTGCGGCAGCTCCTCCGCGTCGAAGCCCAGCGCCTTGATCACCATGTCGGCGGGCATGTCGACCGGCCCGCCTGGGTCAACCTCTGGCACGCGCCGGCCGCTCGCGTCGGGCGCGCCCAGCCGCATACGGTTGGCGCGCACCCCCGACACGGCATCTTCGCCGACAAAGGAATGCGGCGCCGACAGCCAGACGAACTCCGCCCCCTCTTCCTCGGCATTGGCCACTTCGCGCTGCGATCCCGGCATGTTGGCGCGGTCGCGGCGATACAGGCAGCGCACGCTCTTGGCGCCCTGGCGGATCGCGGTGCGCACGCAATCCATCGCGGTGTCGCCGCCGCCGATCACCACCACGTTCTTGCCCTCGGCATCCAGGCTGCCGTCGTCGAACGCCGGCACCGCGTCGCCAAAGCTCTTGCGGTTGGAGGCGGTGAGGTAATCCAGCGCCGCGATGACGCCGCCCGCTTCGTTGCCCGGCACGTCGATCTCGCGCGCCTTGTACACGCCTGTCGCGATCAGGATCGCACCATGTCGTGCGCGCAACTCGCCGAACTTCGCGTCCTCGCCGACCGCGAAGCCTTCGTGAAAGACGATCCCCGCCGCCTTCAGCCGCTCCACCCGGCGCATCACGACATGCTTTTCCAGCTTGAAGCCGGGGATGCCATAGGTCAGCAGCCCGCCGGCGCGATCGTGCCGGTCATAGACATGCACTTCATAGCCATAGCCGCGCAGATATTCCGCCGCGCTCAACCCCGCCGGCCCCGCGCCGATCACGCCCACCGATTGCCCGCGCGCCGGCCCCGGCACTAGCGGCTCGACCCAGCCTTCTTCCCACGCGGTGTCGGTGATGAACTTCTCGACCGACCCGATCGTCACCGCGCCGTGGCCGCTGAACTCGATCACGCAATTGCCCTCGCACAACCGGTCCTGCGGGCAGATGCGGCCGCAGATCTCGGGCATGGTCGAGGTGCTGTTCGACAGCTCGTACGCCTCGCGCAGCCGCCCTTCCGCAGTCAATCGCAGCCAGTCGGGGATGTGGTTGTGCAGCGGGCAATGCACCGTGCAGTATGGCACGCCGCACTGTGAGCAGCGCCCGGCCTGCTCCTCCGCGCTCGGCACCGCATAGCGATCGGCGATCTCGCGAAAATCCTCCGCGCGCAGTTCGGCCGCCCGTTTGTCCGGATAGGACTGCGGGGTCGCGACGAATCTAAGCATGGTATCAGCAGCCATAAGCCCTCCGCCGATGTGGGTCTCACATCGGCAGAACGTCATCAAGTCAGCAATGCTGACCTATTCTGCGCTTCAACTCGCCTTTTCTGCGTTTGGCCGCTTCAAACACGAATAAAGAAGGTGTCGGATCGGACCTATCGAACGGAAAGCATCACCAAAGCTGCTGCGCCGGCAACAATCCGATACCAGGCAAATGGCGCAAAGCCATGTTTGGTCACCACCGCCATGAACGCTTTCACCACGGCCAGCGCGACGACGAACGAGACGAACGCCCCCACACCGATCAGCTGCAGATCACCGGTGGTAATCGCGTCCCGGTGCTTGACCAGCTGAAGCACGGTCGCCCCCGTCAGGGTGGGCAGCGCGAGAAAGAACGAGAATTCCGCCGCGGTACGCCGATCGATGCCGAAGGACATGGCGCCCATGATCGTTGCGCCCGAACGGCTGACGCCGGGAATCATGGCAATGCACTGCACCAGGCCGATCTTCGCCGATTGCATCGCCGACACGCCCGAGATGCCGCCGACGTTGCTCGTCTTCGCCAGCTTCTCGACGATCAGGATCGCCACCCCGCCGATGATCAGCGCCCAGGCGACCACCACCGCATTTTCCAGCAGCGCCTCGATCTGGTCGTTGAACGCGAGCCCCAGCGCCACGGCCGGGATGAACGCGATCAGCAGGTTGCGCACAAAGGCGACCGCGCCCGGCTCGCCGCGGAACAGCCCACTCAGCACCGCCATGAACGTGCGCCAATACAGCACCACGATCGCCAGGATCGCGCCCGGCTGGATCGCGATGTTGAACACCGCCCAACGCTGCGGATCATAGCCCAGCAATTCGGTGGCGAGCACCAGATGCCCGGTGGAGGAGACGGGCAGGAATTCGGTGACGCCCTCGACGATGCCGAGGATGATCGCAATCAGCAGGTCGGACATGACAGCCTTTCAGGTTGCCCGCCGCCGCGGGCCGCTATGCGTAACGGGTATTTTGGTTCAGGCTGCGGCGGTCGGGCGCGCGAAGCGGCCGGCGCGCTGATATTTGACCAGCCAGCCCGGCGCGACGGCGGCGAGCGGCGTCGGGGTGACGCCCAGTGCCTCCAGCCCGTAGGCGTCCGGCGCGACCACCGTATCCTTCTGCAGCAGCTTCCACTGGTCGCGTGAAATCGGCGCGCCCGGCAGCACGGCGAGCAGCCCGCCCAGCGCATCGGGCAGCGGCAGGAACGAGGGGTCGCGCCCGATCTGCTTGGCGATCCATTGCTGCAACTCGAGCATCGTGAGCACATCGGGGCCGCCGAGCTCAAACGTCCGCCCGGCGAAACGCGCCGGCTCGCGCAGCACATGGGCGACCGCGTCGCCGACATCGCCGGCGAACACCGGTTGGAAGCGCGTCTGCGGCTTCAGCACCGGCACCACCGGCAGGCGTGCCACCATGCCCGCGAACATGTTGATGAACTGGTCCTCGCGCCCGAAGACCGTGGACGGCCGCAGGATGGTCGCGCCCGCAAACGCCTCGCGCACCGCCGCTTCGCCCTCGGCCTTGGTCTGCGCATAGGCGGCGTCGCCCTCGGGATCTGCGCCGATCGCCGACACATGCACCAGCGATGCGACGCCTGCCTTGCGCGCAGCTTCCGCCAGCGCCCGCGGACCCGCCACATGGATGCGGTACAGGTCGCCGGTGAAGCTGCCGACCAGGTTCACCACGCCATCGGCGCCCGCGATCGCCCGCTCGATCGTGTCCGGCCGCGTGATGTCCGCCGCCACGAACTGCGTCTGCCCCAGCGCACCCAGCGGCTTCAGATACCATGCACCGCGCGGATCGCGCTGCGCCACGCGAACCCGCGCACCCGTCGCCATCAATGCCTGTGCGACATAACGGCCCAGAAAACCGCCACCGCCGATCAGCGTGAACAGTTTGTCTCTCATGTAACGCTCCGCCGGGAAAAAATCTCGGCACCGCCCCTACCCGTGCAAAGTGCCTGTTGACAAGGCCGCCACCCCGGCCCTAGAGGCGCCGGCCTACCCCGTGCCCAGATGGCGGAATTGGTAGACGCACCAGCTTCAGGTGCTGGCGCTCGCAAGGGCGTGGAGGTTCGAGTCCTCTTCTGGGCACCATTTGTTCTTCCGAGAACTTCCGGAAAACATGGACAAATGGCGGATTTCTGCCATTTATGGGCCATCACTGGTCCGGATTTGTCTGCACGTTTCCGCATGCATCCGGGGCAAGCTGGGGGCAAATCGGCCCCTTGCCCCCAGCCGGAAATCGGCCTTGCCCCCACCATTGCGAATCCCGGCAGACGGGTCCGGCATGCGGATGGAGACTGCCATGCCGTTGTCCGATACTGCGCTGCGGGCCCTCAAGCCGATGGAGCGCCGCTACAAGAAGGCCGACCAGCGCGGCCTCTACATCGAGGTCGAGCCGAACGGCTCGAAACTGTGGCGCTACAAATACCGCTTCGAGGGGCTGGAGAAGCGCATCGCTCTCGGGCGCTATCCGGACGTTTCGCTATCCCAGGCCCGGCGCAAGCAGGAGGACGCGCGGCGACTGCTGGAGGACGGCAAGGACCTGTCGCTCGAACGGCGCCTGGAGCGCCTGGTCGCCTCGATTAATGCCGAGAACACCTTTGGCGGGATCGCGCGCGAATACATCCAGCACAAGATGATCGGCGGACAACGGGCCGAGGTCACCGTCGCGAAGGCGCGCTGGCTGCTGGAACAGCTCAACCCGCTGGCGAATATGCCGGTCGCGGAGATTCGCGCCGCCGAGGTGCTGGGCGCGCTGCGCCGTATCGAGGCCAAGGGCAAGTATGAGACCGCGCGCCGGTGCCGCTCCTTCGCGAGCCGGGTGTTCCGCTATGCGGTCGCCACCTGCCGCGCCGAGCACGACCCGTCGGCGGTCCTCCGCGGGGCGCTCATCACGCCGAAGGTCACGCACCATTCGGCCCTGACCGATCCCAAGGCGATTGGTGAGCTGCTCCGGGCAATCGACGAGTATCCGGGCTCGATGATCACGCGCATCGCGATGCAGATAATGCCGCACGTCATGTGCCGGCCGGGCGAGTTGCGGCAGGCGGAATGGCGCGAGTTCGATTTCGATGGGGCTATCTGGACGATCCCGCCCGGACGGATGAAAATGCGTCAGCCCCATGCCGTTCCGCTGTCCAAGCAGGTGCTCGCCTACCTCGATCAGCTCCACGCGCTCACCGGGCCAAGCGGCTTCGCGTTCCCCGCTTTTCACACCTTCAAGCGGCCCATGAGCGAGAACACGATCAATCAGGCCTTCCGTCGGATGGGCTACACGTCAGAGGAAATGACCGCGCACGGATGGCGCACGACCGCCTCCACGCTGCTTAACGAGTCCGGTAAGTGGAACCCGGATGCCATTGAACGTTCCCTCGCCCACGCCGACCCCAACGCTGTGCGCGGGACCTACAATCGGGGACGCTATTGGGCGGAGCGCGTTGAGATGCACCAATGGTGGAGCGACTACCTCGACCAGCTCCGCAAGGACGCCGATATCCTGCGGCCGGCGTTCGGGCGGGGCACTGTCCCATATTCAAATCCAAGTCAGTTCAAGTCAGGGCGCGTCACGGATGAGGCTGCGATAAAACGCTGATATTCAGCGACATTCCCGCGCGACAATTGAATCTGATTTGTGGCTTCGGGCGCAAGTCAGATCTGAATGGGAAGATGCCACCCCCGAAAATGGACATTTTCGTTTGTAAATTCAGCGTGTTGCGCGGGCGACGTGTCGCGTACGGTGTGCCCCGGTTCCTAGCTTCGCAGGTCGGGACCGGATCACGTGCCAGACAGTGAATTGGGAACTTGCGACGTCCTACCGGCTGGGAGCTGCACGGAGTGCGGACTGCCTCGCGCTGCCATTTTGATCGCGCGCTAAAGCGACAGCACGTGCGGCCTTAACACATCGACCGTTTCCACCAGCCCCGCCGCTTCCATGTCCAATAGGAGCAGGTCCGGCGTTTTCTCGGGCCGCTGGAAACGTTCGCGCATGCGCCGGATCGCCGCGACCGCGCGGCCGGGGTCCAGCTCGATTGTGTCGGCAATGAAGGCGTCGGTCGCACGCGGCTCGATGCCCGCCTTTGCCAGGATTGCTCCGGGGAAGTCCTTCAGGTTGTCGGTCACGATCGTGGCGGCCCGTGTCTTCATCGCCGCCGCCAGGACATGGGCATCGCCCGGATCGGGCAATCCGTCACACAACGGAAGGAACGTATCGAACCCGTCCACCATGGCATCGGCGAAGGCCTTCTCCATGGCGGCACGCGCTCGGCCGGCGCGATGAGCGGCATCTTCCGCGCCTTTGCTGGCAAGGATGCCTTCGATCGCTCGCTGGACCTCGTCGAGCACCGGCGCGGACCAGCGCAGCCGGAAGAACTCCGCCTCGGCGAGCGTGAGCAGCAGGTTGCGCTTCAGCGCGCCCGCAAGCGCACAGGCATCGACGAAAACGGTGTAGCGATTGGCGAACAAGGCTCAGAGCTGATCGGCGTCGAGCCGCGCCAGCTCGTCGAGCGCAGCTTCGCGTTCGGCGTTCCGCGCTCGCTTGTAGGCAAACAGGTCCTCCGCCTTGATCCGCCGATGCCGGCCGGTCAGCGAATAGGCGATTTCGCCCTTTTCGAGCAGCCCGATCAGATAGGGCCGCGACACGTTGAGAATGTCGGCGGCCTGCTGCGTCGTCAGCATCTTTCCCACGGGAACGAGCGTGACCGCATCGCCCTGGCTGATATGCCGCAGCAACTCCATCAGCAGGTTCGACAGTGCCGGGGTGAGCGTCACTTCCGTCGGCTTGCGATCCTCCTCCAGCAGACGCAACGTCGCATCGCCCGTGGCATGGGCGGCTAGTATCTTGCGCAACTGGTTGGCCGCGGCCTTCTCGTCGGCGGAAGGGAGGCGTGCGCCAAGCTCTTCGGCATAGGCTGGGATGGTCATGGCTGGTTCTCCGTTGACCGGCACATAGGCATTATTCGAAATAAACGCAACGGAGCGTCGGCGGTTGACTAGATTTCGCGCGCTGGGATGCTCGTTGCATTGAGAAACAGCCGGCCAGCCTCATAGCGCAGCGCGATTCGCGGACCGGCCAGCTTCGGGGCGACCCTTCTTAAAGCCGCCCCGTTTGCCATAACCGGCGAGCACCATCGGCCCTCGGCTGGAAGGTCCATCGCAGCAAAGCTGGAGCGGATCGAGAGTCCCTCCTCCCATGCGACGAAGGTCACATCGGCCTCGAAACCGCCTCCCTTTCGCCGAAGGGTGGCGCGAGTGCGGGCATGGCCGATCGCCTCCACTAGATCCCGCTTGTCGAGGGACATCTCCCAAACCTGCTCCATCGGCGATATCCCTAAGCCGCGACCGCCGGAGCTTCTGCCATCGAAGCTTTCTCCCTCTCCAGGGGGCCGCGCCAAATCTTACGCGCCACCTCGAACAGCGCTTGGCCTCGCTGAAGAATTGTTTCCTCGTCCCAATGATCGAAAGCGTTGAGCTCCCGATTAAGCGCAAGGCTGGCGTGGGCGCGTACTGCCGGCATCTTGACAGAGAACGGGCCGTTCGAAACCGTCGCATTCAGCGAATGGGTTAGGAGCGTCAGATTACCTAGCTTATTGATGGCCTGTTCCCGCTCCACCTCGCGGGCCAGCTGATCAACGTCGATTTCACCCTCCGCAACGTGTTCGAAGCCTGGCACCGGCCAGTGAGATCGCCACTTTTGCGGCATGATGTGTTCGATCGTCAGCTCGGATTTAATCTCGATCTCCTCGCTCATTGCCGTCCGCTTGGCCCTCTCGATTGCTTCGAAGAGATACCTCAGGCGCGGCTGGCGTGGCCCTTTATACTGATCGCGGCCAAGCCAGCCCGCCTTCCACTCCTCATCAGTCGGCCAGCGATTGATTTCGCTGTCTCCGAGTGAAAGCTGCACCTCCAAGGCACGCAACGCCGGCAGACTGGATCGCCTGACCTTATCCAACACATCGATAAACAGGCGATTGTAGTTTTTCGTGGTCAAACCGCAGATGTCACGCCGCAGGATGAAGGCCTCGATCATCGCCAAGGCATCCGCAAGATCATGGCCAATCTCGCCATCCGTCGCCAAATAGAGCACGAGCGGCATCGCGGTGGACACGTCGAACGCCTTGGCGAAGCGTCCGAAGCGGCCCAGCACATCGTCGCTTCGCTGCTCGGCGATGCGGCGGTGGATCGCCGCGCTGCCCGAAATCGACAGCAGTTCCTGTTCAACCGAAGAGAACGGAGCCTCGTTCAAAATCCAGCGTCGATAGCTTTCGAAGAGGTGGTCGACGGAAACGACCTCAGCCCGCTTCATCGAGAGGTGGTCGACCAGCAACCAGTCCAATCGCGGCTTGGTCTGACGACCCCGCGTATCCTCTTCGCGCCAGAACCAGCGATCGAGCGGTAGCCAGTGCTCCGAATAAAGCTTGTCGACGTTGAGCGAGCCATGCTCTTGGCCGAGTCCCTTCGCGCGCTGAAAGATAAAGTTGCGCATCAAGTCGCCGGCCGAAAGGTCCACGCCACGGCTGTTGAGCGTCTCGAAGATCGTCTGCGGATCGTCTCCGCCCTCCAGTTCAATCGAGACGGCAGCCAGCCCCGCTTGCAACGCCTCAAACAGCTTTTCCAGACGAAACGCGTCGAACGCGCCGTCGATGGTGACGTGCTCCTCGATCCGCGCCTTGAACCAAGCATGCGCTGCAACAGCCGGCCGGACAACTCCTTCCTCATCGTCGGGCGCGGCGCCGATCGAGGCCAGGTCCGCCGCAGGATCGATCAGGTGCACAAACGACCGCCGGTCGGTCAGCGTCGGCCACAGCTTGAAGCGTTCCACGTCCGGCGTTTCCATGACGCCGTCGTTGAACAACAGCTTGTTGACCTCTTGCCCGTAAACGGAGCCGTGTGCGTTCGCCACATCGCGAAACGCGGCAAGCAACAACTGGAAGGTCGTCAGCCGCTGCTGTCCGTCGATCACCTCGAACGCCTGCACCTGCTTTCCGAAAGTCTTTATTTGGGCAATGACGATGGCGCCCATGAAATGCGGCGTCGCCGCTTGTCGATCCGCTTCCAGCCGCACGACCGCGCGCTCAATGTCTTCCCACAGCAGCTCGAGCTGCGGGGAAACGCTCCAGGCGTATTGACGCTGATAGAGCGGAATCAGATAGCGCTTCTTGCCGTCGAACAGCTCGATGATCGAACGTGTAAATGGTCTCATGGTCCCCCCGTAATCGCATCAGATTCTGAACGCCCCCAACTCGGCGAATTTTTTATCATCTTCTACTATGCCCACGAGAAACTCCACCCACTGGTCAGAGAATGTGTAATCGCCGTGGGTGAACCGCGCCGGGTTTGCCGGAGGCCGTTGGATGTGAGTCACGCTGCCATATCGATGATGTCCGCGGCAGCATAGTATTGCTCCTCGGCTTCGGCAGGCGGGATGTTGCCGATGGGTTCGAGCAG
>JAESGB010000117.1_pt1 | contig 45982 bp, 35 predicted proteins | sample 9266211 | NCBI WGS metagenome assembly JAESGB01 (sample SAMN14514844, study PRJNA621659) | algae metagenome | isolation source: Goleter apudmare HA4340-LM2 and co-occurring heterotrophs from cave wall... | place: USA: Maniniholo cave, Kauai, Hawaii | collected 2009-07-28 | reverse complement strand
GTCTTTGACAATCTTGGGAAATGATTTTATAATCACGTTAAACTAAGATATTTTAGTCCTTCGCCCAAAATCTATCATATTTTGGGCTATTTTTATCGGTTTTTTCTTAACATTCAACACTTCTGGGTATCACTATATAAGTAAGTAGGCGGAAATAAACAGAACTCAGTTACGAAACGTAAATATACCTCAAACCCTTACTAATGACAAAAGACAAATGACGACCCCCACTAGTTAGCTTTATTTGCACCTACCTACTTAAAACTTGCTGACTCTACTTCAAATTGAAATTGTTCTGGTATACAATACTTTTAATATTTGAAGCACATTGTTAAATTGGAGACCAAAAATAAATATGGTACTTAGTTAACAGTAATGATTACCATTATTTGTTAAGTAAGAACTCTTAATTTTTGTTGAGTAATTTGTTCCTGGTAATTCCCTTGCTAGATGATTATCTATAGTGTGAGGGTTGCAGAAGATGTCAGGAATCAATTATTTACTCTTAAGTGGTGCTTCAGCATTTTTCTTGAGTTTATCAATAGCTGTGGCAGAAGCTGTTGAACAACCAATAACAGAAGAAATACTACAACAATCTATAACAACAGATGTAGCTCTATTAAGTGAAAAAGCACCAGTTAAAGCACACGAAGAATCAATAGATCCGGCGATTAATATTTCCCAGTTAGAGGGTGATGGCAATACTCCCACAGACAACATCGACCAGGTGACATCTGTATCTCAATTATCAGATGTGCAACCCTCCGACTGGGCATTTCAAGCATTGCAATCTCTCGTAGAACGGTATGGCGTAATTGCTGGTTATCCCAATGGCACCTTCCGGGGAAATCGGGCGATGACTCGCTACGAGTTTGCGGCGGGATTAAATGCAGCCTTAGACAAAATTAATCAAATAATTGCTGTTGGTATAGACAACAGTGTCCGTAAAGAGGATTTAGTAACGCTGCAAAAGCTACAAGAAGAGTTTGCCTCTGAATTAGCGACTCTGCGAGGTCGTGTTGATAGTGTGGAAGCGCGGACAGCAAAACTAGAGGCGAATCAATTTTCCACAACTACAGTACTGGGTGGAGAGGCAATTTTTGCCGTGTCCTCGGCGTTTGGAGGTAATCCGCCGGGGGGATGCAGACTTTTACCTGACAATACGCCCCCGTTTAGCGATCGCAATTCCAATCGTGAAGTTGACTGTAGAAATCGTAACAAGCCAGATACTAATACAACTTTCTCTCACCTAGTCCGCTTGGGATTAGAAACCTCGTTTTCTGGTAAAGATCGCTTGCGGACTTACCTAGTCACAGGCAACTCTGATAACGGTGGTTTTACGAATGCCGAGTCATTGAATACCTATATGTCTCGGCTATCTTACCAAGCAGGCCTAGGAAATCGAGTCTTTTTGGATTTACTAGAATATCGCTTCCCGGCTTTTGGCGATCGCGTTGTCTTTAGTGTCATTCCCTATGGTTTCAGCCTCAGCAACGTCTTGAGTGCCAATTCTCCCTACTTTGATACAGGGCGAGGCTCAATTTCCAGCTTTGGACAACAAAGTCCCATTTTTAAAATCGGCGGAGTTTTGGATGCTGGTGTCGGCTTTGATTGGTTACTTGCCGACCAACTACGCTTGCAAGTAGCTTATGGTACAGGAAATAGCAGTAACCCAGAAGGAGGATTCTTTGGCGCAGACAGAAGTGTCCTTGGTGCCCAATTGGTCGTGACACCCTTTAAAAATCTGGTTACGGGCATAACTTACGTCAACGCCTATACCAGCGATGGGGTATTGGGGACATTTACAGGTAGTGTGAATGCCGAAACCTCTGGCTTATGGTCTGGTTCATCCGTGCCTTCGCCTCTGGGTAGCGCCAATGGTTCTGGCTTTGATCCCTGCTGTAGATTTTTTATCGGCGATCGCGCTGCTAATACCAATGCTGTTGGGGCGACTTTGCAATGGCGTGTGACTCCAAAATTGACCTTTGGCGCTTGGGGAGGGTATATGTTTACCCAATTCCGCGATCCACTACCTGATTTTCCGCTTTCTGGTGATGCGATTGGGGGTGATGGCGGAACTCCTGATGGCATTGGCACTTCCGCCGGTAAGAAGCCTTATGGAACTGCTGCGACTTTCCTAGTTTCCTTGGGTCTATCTGATCCCTTTGGTAGAGAAGGCGATTTATTTGGCTTGCTGTTTGGGATGCCACCCAAATTAGTTGATGCTGGCCCTGAGACACCAGGCACACCCGTACCTTTTTTTGAAATTGCCAGAAGAGGTGAACCTGACGTGCCGGTCACAGATAACAACAGAGATCTAGACACAACAGGGATTGCGATCAACAACACTGGAGACAGATTGCCCAGGTCTGTTGGTAAGGAAGATGAAGCGACTTCCTTGCACTTTGAAGCTTTCTACCGCTTCCGGGTTAGTGATAATATCTGGATTACACCAGGCTTTTTCGTTGTCACCAATCCAGGACATATTGCTGATAACGATACAATTTTTGTAGGTACTCTTCGTACCACCTTCCGCTTTTAGGCGTGAGTGCGGAAACTAATTCAGGGCGCGGGAACCAATTCAGGGCGCGGGAACCGCGCCCCTACGTTCGCAATTTTGGAAATATGAAATTTTACAGGTATTTAGCTACTGTTTTACTAGCAATAGTTACAGTCATAGCGATCGCATTTATTCATACATTTGCTCTTGCACTTCCAGAACACGAAGTTGATGCGATCGCTTCCCAGACTACCGTATTAATCGCACCAGCCTTGCCAGCAGGAGATATCAAGGCACGCAGGGAATGGGATTCTGGTTCTGGGGTAATTGTCGCCCGCAAAGGTAAAACTTATTACGCACTCACAGCCCTTCGTCTTGTGCAACCTCAAGGATTTTATGGAGTACGCACAAGTGATGGCAAGGTACACTTAGTCGAACATAGCGAAGATAATTCCAGCATTCGCGCTTTAGGTCGAGAAGATGGGGAACTAAGAACCAGAGTCAGAAATCTGAATTTAGCCCTAGTTCAATTTGATAGCGAACACGATTACCCTGTGGCTACTGTGGGAGATGCTGAGAAACTGAGAAGCAAAGATGTGTTATATGTTTCTGGTTGGCCTGTACCTCAAAATCAAACTCCTCGTCGAGAAAGGATTACAGAAACCACATCCTTAAATCAAATTAATTCTCAACCTCATTCTGAAGGCGGCTATAGTTTAGCTTATAACATCCAAACTCGTCAGGGTATGGATGGTGCTCCGGTACTGAATCAAGATGGACAAGTTATTGCTATTCATAGGGGCGATCGCTCAAATGAACATGGATATTGTCTCGAGCCAAAACTCAGTGGTAATAATAGTTGTAGTCTGCAAATCAATCAGATTTTACCTGCAATTGAAGCAGCAAATCTGCGCTTGAGTTTTGATCGCGGTGCGATCGCTCAAAAAATAATTGCGCGAGGGCTAGCAGATAAACCAAAAGCAGATGTCATTCCCGATGTTTACAAGTTGTTTACCTTTGATTTAGATGCCATGTTGAGAAATAAACCTTCTTTGGGATGTGGCAGTCTGTTACTAGGTGATAAATGTCCCAACAGGCGGTAATAGATGTTGAAAAAGTGGAGGATTTACATCCTACACTTAGATAAATAAATGTCAAAACTATTACTCAATCTAAGTTAGTGAACGTCTAAATATAAGGTTAAAAAGCGCATGATTTGACAATAAATATTAAGAAAATTAACAAAAAGAAGATTTTTCTAAAAAAAAGCGTAATTCATCCAGATATATAGTGAAATTTAGAATTATACTGGAAATTATACAGTGTACAAATTAATCAGAATATGCATTAACAAAAATTAGTTTTTTCTGTACGCAACGGTACAGCAATGTTCCCAGCAGCAAATGTGTTTTTTCCAAAATCCATATTTTGTATTTTTCGTCAATATCAATAGATAAGTTCTAATAATACCTATCAATTTTAAAAAATTTATATTTTAAGATTTTTACATGCAGGTGGGAAATGGCAATGAAATTCACCTTATTGGTAAATAGGAGATGGCAATGAAATTCAATTTATTTGTCCAAACTCTTAGTGTAACAGCACTCACATTAAGTTCTACTGCAATTAATGTTCAATCTAGCTATGCTCAGAGTGCTAAATTTTTCTGCGGTATGAGCAGGGGTAACCCAGCAACGATTGTGAACACTAATAGAGGTAACAAACCAATTATTAGCTGGATTGATACAGCTTTTCCAGCACCTTGGACACCTTGGCAACGTTGTGAAGCCATATCTGATCGGTTCAATCGGTTCTATCAAAATGGCACACTAAAGTTTATCAGAGCAGGGGAATATAAACGTCAACCCGTATTGTGTGTTGCTAGTTACAGTGGTGGCCCTTGTTTGCCTAACGGGGTATTAATTACTCTCAAACCAGGAACAGATCCCCAGCTAACTCTAGATCGCTTGCTTTATAAACCGACAGGTGGCGGTGGTAGAATCATTGAACTCAAAGATGACAACAACAATGTAATTTCCAATGTTCGTAATGCCTCCTATCTTGATGTCCAAAAGCTGATAGATGGAGGAAGCGAATCAGTACAATGCCCATCTGGACGGCCAGTATGGGAATGTTGAGGAAATCGCCAGGTAAACCAACATGGATTGGCGCTTATTAAGCATAATTGCTTGTATTGGGGGTTTATCAATTTTGTTGCCAGTATCAGTACCAACAAGCCCTAGGGTTGCAGTTGAGCAACCCTTAAGTCAGGGTTTGACAACAAAATTACAACACACAGCTGAGTCAATTACAGTTAAAGTACTTGCAGACGGCTTTTTAGGTTCAGGAATTCTCATTAAAGAACAAGATTCTGTTTATACAGTCTTGACTAATGCCCACGTCATGATTTCGGGCGAGCCTCCTTATAAAATTCAAACACCTGATAGTCGCGTGTTTGAAGTTAAACTTCCCAAGCAGGTAAAGAAATTAGATACTAATTGTTTGAATGGCAAAGATTTAGCAATACTACAGTTTTATAGTCCCAATCACAGATATGCTGTAGCATCCCTTGACTCCGCCTCAAATTTGAGCGTAGGAAATCAAGTATTTGCCGCTGGTTTTCCGTTCGATGTTGAGGGAACCCAGGATGTAGGTTTTGTGTTCAAAGCAGGTGAGGTTTCCTGGGTGTTGGACAAAACTTTGGAGGGTGGTTATCGCATTGGGTATACCAATGATATTCAAAAGGGTATGAGTGGTGGGCCTTTGTTAAATCGGCAAGGCAAGGTAGTGGCTATTAATGGCATACATGCGGAGCCTCTTTGGGGTGAGCCTTATACTTATCAAGATGGGACACAGCCAGAAGCACCCCTAAAGAAACGAATGAGTAAATATAGCTGGGGTATTCCGATTGAAGCAATTGTGGAATTGAAGACATCATCTATCAAAGATGTTAACTCCAAATTTTCATTCTCTCAAAAATGTGTAGGAGAAGCTCATCGCCAGCTGGAGCAAAAGTCCCATGCAGTTCTATATTTTGGCTCAATTTCTAGGTGAGCAGGTTTAAAGATGAAGTTTTCTGATGCCCTCCCCACAGTGCTAATTGGTGCAGCAGTCGTAGTCATGCAACCTCAATTAAGCATGGCATTATCTCCCAAGCAAGTTAGTGATATTGCCAGACAATTTACTGTCCGCATAGATGGAATTGGTATTGGCTCTGGGATAATTTTTGAACGCAAGGGCGATACATATTTTGTCCTAACTAATCACCATGTCGTTGAAGAACCTGGGAGATACGAGATTATAGCTCCAGATGGCGATCGCCATCTAGTTTACTACAGCCAAGAATTGCCCAATCTAGACTTAGCAATATTACAATTTACTAGTAAAAAAAATTACGGCGTTGCCAAGTTTGGTAACTCTGACAAATTAACAGAGGGAATGACTGTTTATGCGGTGGGTTGGGCCAAAATACCAGGTTCAGATCAACCCAGTTACCAGTTTACTAAAGGATATATTCGTAGTCGTTTGCAAAATTCAGATCAGGGGTATGCCCTAGGTTATGACAACGAGGCCATACCAGGAATGAGCGGTGGCCCCATACTAGATGAAAACAGTCTGCTAGTGGGGATTAATGGGCGAGCTATGGAACCTGATATTTCCACGAGAACTGTTTTAAGATTGGGAATTCCTGTGAATACGTTTGTAGCTGCTAAAAGTAAATTAGGGACACTAACTACTATTCCACAACCAACTGTCACCGAACAACCAACCATTAGAACCACAGAATCTGGCAAACAACGGAGTACTGAAGGTTTGCTCAGTTCAGGTGGCGGTAAAGCGCAACAAGGAGACTACCAAGGTGCGATCGCGGCTTATGAAGAAGCTTTGCGAAAAAATCCCAATCATCCTGATGCTTACTTTCAAAGGGCCATAGCTTACTACGATCTGGAAAATTATCAAGCAGCCTATGAGGATTTAAGCCAAGTAGTACGCTTGACGCCCAAGAGTTCTATTGCTTACATGAACCGGGGTTTAACTCTGGATCTCCTGCAAAGAAATCAGGAAGCGATGAAAGATTATACTCAAGCTATTAGCCTGAATCCTGATTATGCAGCAGCTTACTTAAACCGAGGCGCACTTAAGAATGAACTCGGAGATTATCAAAAAGGATTAGATGATTTAAATCAAGCAATTAGCCTCAAACCTGACTACACTCTTGCTTACATAAATCGAGGTGATTCCTACATTGGTCTCCAAGATTATAAAAGAGCGATCGCTGATTTAGATGAGGCAATTAGATTGCAACCCAACAGTGTGCTTGCTTACTCCAGGCGGGGTTTTGCCTACAGACAACTCAAGGAGTACAAGAAAGCGGTTTTGGATTACAACATGGCGATCGGTATTCAACCAGACGATGCCTCTGCCCACTTTGCTAGGGCTTTTGTCCTTCGCAGGCTGCAAGACAATAAAGGTGCGATCGCTGATTACAGCAAAATCATTAGTCTCAACCCAGAATTTGCAGAAGCTTACTACAATCGTGGTCTGATTTACCAGGAGTTAGGAGATAATCAAAAGGCTCTGTTAGATTATCAAAAAGCCGCAGATTTATATCAACAACAAAGCAAAACTCAATATTACCAAGATACTATGCAAAGAATTAGAGAATTACAGAGTAAGAAAAGCGGCTAATACTGTTTTTTGTGAAGCGGCTCAAAATTCTTACCTTTTTTTAACGCAGAGGTACGCAGGGGTTAGCGCAGAGGTACGCGGAGTTTTCTGAAGTTTTCTACATTTGAAAATAATATAGCCATCGCTACAAACGACTAGTAAATTTTTAGCGAATCTATCATTTGTTGTGCTGTTTGTAAATGCTTATCGTATTGACTTTCTTCTGCTTTATAGGTAATTATGTACGCCTTGTTATTTCTTAAAGTCCAAACTGCCATACGTTTAACATTATATCCTTCTTCTTTCCCACTATAAATTACCTGATGAGCCGGGAAATCTGATAGTTTAGTAGCATGAGAATCAAGAATTACTACATCAGTGAAAAATTGGGTGATTTCATTAACTGATATATTTGTATATCCTTCTAATGAAGTGGAATCTTTCACATTTTCTACATTGATATTGACCTCTACTAGTGGTTTTTTGGTACTATTTATTGGTGATAACCAAAACTTAACTACATCCCCTGTGAAGGTGTCTCCTATTGGTTGTACTTTCCAAGATAGAGGATATTGTATCTGAATGCTGTAGCGAGGATTCTCATAAGTAGAATATTCTGGATTTACTGATAAAGATGGCTTAGATGTGTTGAATAATTTGATAATTTGTGGAGTTGCCAACACTGCTGTAGATAGGATGGCAGCAATTATTACTATCGGTATTGCAAATTTTTTATTGAATTTCCACTCTCTATGCTTCTTGATATCTGCAAGTGCTTGTAATACTTCAGTTGTAGATTGGTAGCGATCGCGGAAGTCATAGCTGACCATTTTGTCTAAAATATTTATGAGATGAGGTTTAATATGTTTAATGTCTACCTGATCTCGCCAAAGAATTTGATTAGTATCGGGATGTCTTGGTAGGTGATCAGGAAAGATTCCTGTAAGAGCTTGGATAGCAAGTAACCCTACAGCGTAAATATCACTATTAAATTTTGGTTGACCACTATTTTGTTCACACGGCATATAAGCAGGAGTACCAACAGCAATTGTCTTTCCTTGCAAGTTGGCAGCCAATGCACTGATCTGTTTCACTGCTCCAAAATCAATTAAAACTAACTTACCATCGGTAGTACGTCTGATTAAATTTGCAGGTTTAATATCCCGGTGAATAACATTTTGTTGATGGACATACCTGAGTATATTTAATACGTCTTCTAAAAAACTTATTACCTCTTCTTCACTCCATTTTCTACCTGTTTTTAGTTCTTGGCTAACAACGTCACCTTCTATAAATTCCTGAACTAAATAAAAATCTTGGTTTTCCTGGAAATGTGCTAAAAGCCGTGGTATTTGCTCGTGGTTGCCTAATTGGTAAAGAGCTTGCACCTCTTGCTCAAATAAACGTCTAGCCGTCTGTAAAAGAAACGGATCGGTAAAGTTGGGTTTGAGCCGCTTGACAACGCAATAAGGACTATAAGGTAAATCCTTATCTTTAGCTAGATAAGTCTCAGCAAAGACTCCTTTTGCTAGTTGTTTAATAATTTGGTAGCGCCCTCGGAGAGTTGTTCCTAACATTCATTTGATCCAGGATTACACATCTTCTGGTTGGAAAAGAGGGAATAGGAAGTGAATAAAAGTCATTTTTATACTTTGTTGTGGGACTCTCCTGTAAATAAATAGCTTGCTAAATAATTGGTTCAGCTTTTACACATCATTCATGTGTTAGTCTGGATAGACGGCAGAGATGTTTATTTTCTCAACTAGGCAATATTCAAATTAAATATGCGATCGCTGTTCAATTTTGATATATTACCTAAATTAGCAGAATTTATGTTGCAATAATTATATCCAAGTTATTTCTAAGTTGCACCGTTCTTTCAGGATATCTTCTGAGATAGATAGTGAGTAAATCCCGGATATATCTCAGAGGATGTTTGAAAAGTTTTGGGCGAATATAATTCGCTACTACACAAACAAAGTCCGCCTGCGCGGACTCACCAAAAATTAGGCCTTTCAAACCCACGGAGGTGGGTTTTGTCTGTGTAGCCAAGCCACTGCTTTGGGCGGGTTTCCCGACTTGTAGCAAGTGGCGCGCGATTTCTAATCGCCAGGACTAGTATTAATTTAGACTTTTCAAACACCCTCTCAACCATGTAGTCAGCTGACTAGATTCATGGACTTGCTCAGACAAGAGGTATTTGATAGTAGGTTTACTGTCTAGTAGCACTTTCATGCCAGTTTTTTAGTATAAATTCAGACAAATAACTCAAACCTAAAAAAATTATTACACCCAGTCCTGTCGTTAATAATAATGCGGCGAACATCCGGGGTATCTGTAAGTTATAGCTAGAGATTAAAATTCGATAAGCGATACCTGACTTGGCCCCCCCAGTACCAGCGACAAATTCGGCAACCACTGCACCAATTAATGCTAAACCACCACTGATTTTTAACCCACCTAAGAAATAGGGCATGGCGCTTGGTAAACGCAGATACAGCAATGTTTGCCAACGGGAAGCTTTGTAGAGTTGAAATAGATTGAGCAAGTTGCGGTCAACACTGTTGAGTCCTAGTGTAGTATTGGAGACGATGGGGAAAAAGGCGACAATCCAGGCGCAAACTACTAGGGCGGCAAAGGTGTTATTTTTAAGCCAGAGGATGATTAAAGGTGCGATCGCTACTATCGGGGTTGTTTGTAAAATCACTGCATAGGGAAATAAACTGCGTTCAATCCACTTACTTTGGTTGAATAAAATCGCTATTAGTAAGCCAGAAATTGCGGCAGCAATAAAAGCTATTACTGTGATTTGTAGTGTAATTAATAGTGAAGGTAACAGCTCATGCCAGTCAGCAATTAAGCTTTGCAACACTAAGATGGGGCCAGGTAGTATATAAGGTGGTAAATTTGTAAATCGAACAAAGACATCCCACAAAACTAAAACCAGGATACCCACTGCTACTGGCGCCCAAACATCAGGTGAAAGGAGTTTGGTTTTGTTGTTTGTCATGTGTAGTTTGTTGTTTGTAAAGTTGTCAGGTATGTCAACGTTGTGTAATATGGCTCTAAATTATTACGTATAGACACGGTAGGTGGCTTTCCAAAGTGTATTACAAATTACGAATGACGAATTAGATTGCTGTGGCTAGACACCGCGAAACCTGACGGCAATATTCGTTATACACTGTTGAAGTGCGGAACTCTTCATTACGGGGGTAGGCCGCATCAATGGTGATGTCTGCAACTATCCTGCCAGAATTTGCTCCCATCACCAGCACGCGATTTGATAGGTACACAGCTTCGTAAATACTGTGGGTGACAAAAACTACAGTCCAACGGTTTTGCTCCCACAAATTAAGTAAGTCGCTGTTGAGTTTACTGCGGGTAATTTCATCAAGTGATCCGAATGGCTCATCCATCAGTAAAATATTGGGTTGAGTGACCAACGCTCTAGCAATCGACACCCGCATTTTCATCCCACCAGATAACTCACGGGGGTAAATGTGCCCAACACCCTCTAATCCTACTAACGCCAAAGCTTGCTGTACTAATGCTTGGGAATCTTGACTAGAAACTCCCGCCAACTTCAAGGGTAGGTGGACATTTTCTCTGACATTTGCCCAAGGCATAAGTGCGGCATCTTGGAAAACAAAAGCCAGTTTTCGCGCTGGCTGAGGTACACCCCACTCAACACTACCAGAACTGCTCGCCTCTAATCCAGCAATTAGTCTGAGTACTGTGCTTTTACCGCACCCTGAAGCACCAACCAAACTCACAAATTGTGACTCTGGAATGACTAAATCCAGGTCTTGCACAGCAACAGTACCATTAGCATAGACCTTGCTAATTTGAGTAAGTGCGATCGCTGGATTTTTCATTTTAGGCTCATTGAGCGATCGCTTACGCTTACTGGCTGCTGGTAATACCCTGCACCTTTATTGACAAATTGCAAACTAAATGCATCTCGATAATTAACATTGGACTGAGAAATCCTTGTATTCACCATACTGTCATGTAGTGATTTCCATCGTTCTTCAGTCATGGCCCCAATGCCTTGTTGTTCAGCCGCACCCGAAACAATCATCCCATATTCTTGGAGTTTGCCAATGCTATATGCCAGTTGCTCATCTGTCATTTCGGGGTTCTCTTGTTTAATCAGCTGATTACCCGGTTGGGGATTTTTTAAGTAGCTATACCAACCTTTTATAGAAGCATCCACAAATCGCTGTACTAAATCTGGATTTTTGGCGATTAGTTCTTGCTTAGTCTCAATGGTAGTTGAGTATGTTTGATAACCATAGTCTGCCAATAAAAACACCAACGGCTTAAATCCACCCTGCTGTTCAATAGCGAAGGGTTCAGATGTGACATAGCCTTGCTGTGCTGCATTTTTATCAGTCAAAAAGGGAGCAGAATTGAAGTTATAAGGACGTTGTTGCTCGTCACCAAAACCATACTTAGCTTTAAGAATAGGCCAATAAGTCACGTTAGCAGATGTAGAAATATAAATAGGTTTGCCTTTGAGATCGGCAAGCGTTTTAACTGCTGTATTGGGGTGAGCAATAATACATTGGGGGTCTTTCTGAAAGATTGCCGCCACTGTAACTTTGGGAATTCCTTGTGCTACTGCGTTGATCGCATCAATACCATGACCCATGAAAAAATCTACCGCACCTCCCATCAACAATTGAGTACCACTTGGTACTTGAGGCCCACCCATTTTAATCGTTACTTCCAGACCGTGGTCTTGATAGATTCCTGTCGCTATAGCTTGGTAGAATCCGCCATGTTCTGCTTGGGCGATCCAGTTTGTCCCGAAGGTGACTTTATCTAACCGTGAATTTGTAGTTGTTCGGGTGTTTTCATTATTACAAGCACCAATAAAATTACTACTTATCCAGATAGAACTATACTGAATAAATTGACGACGACTCAGACGATGAATTGCTGTTGTTGGAGTTGGGGAAGGATTCATGAAATAAGATAATGCGCTTTTGGTAGTGCTGTTTTAGCTGAATCTGAATGTACATTCTAGAATCAACTTTTGATTCACCAACGAATAGGGTTGAATTACCAGAGCACGTTTAAAAGCTTTGATAGCTTCACCATACTCTCCCAATGCCGCATAAGACAAGCCCATGCCGTGTAGCGCCCCAAAATGTACTGGATTGAGATGTACAACCATCTGACAGTCGGTGAGAGATTTTTGATAATCACCAATACTGTAGTAAAGAAAAGCACGTCGATTCCAAGCTTCGGCAAAATCTGGTTGTTCGGCAATTAGTTCTGTGAGCACAGATTCGGCTTCAGTAATTTCCCCTGTATCCAGTAACTTCTGGCTATGGTCAATTTTTTCCAGTCCATAAACTCCCTTTTGTTGAAACCAGATCCGCCAAATTTTCTTAGTTGCCTGATCCCGAACTATAGGGTCAGAATTTTTCAAATCTTCAAGTAAGGAATTGATAGATAAAGAATCCATGAATTTGGTCTAGGTAATTTCATCCGTAGTATTAACTCTCGCACAAAATTATCTCCTAGAACATTTACTAACTCATTTTTTAAGTCATCTTTAAATTCTCCTAACACAATTGCAACTGAGGTAATTTTTGTGTTAGTTTTTGTTGTATTCAGAAATACTATGAGTACCGAAGCCAAGTGTACAGTCTTGTATAGTTGGTGATGAGGACATCAATAAATAAACAAAATAAAAACCGACTCTTGGTAGTTGACAAATCCAAATCAACTAATACTTGATAAAAACATTACACAAAAAACATAATGACTACGCCAAAGCCAAACAGTGTTTCCAGGCATATTGTTCTCACATCTCATCCCAGTCGCTTTGGTCCCAAACCAATCCCCATTCACTGGGGTGCTGCGGATGCCATGCAACGTGGCCCAATTATTGCCACACTGACTAAGCAGGCACACCGTAACGTTATTGGTACTCATTCTGGTAGCTATGCAGTTTATCGCGCCTTAGCAGTGGCTAGCGGGGCACTACAGTCAGATCATCGCGCTGATCTGACCAATACGTCCCCAATAGTACACTTAGGTCCCCATGCCAGTTGGGCTGACTCTGATAAAATTGTTTCCCTTGACCCTTTTGGGGCGATCGCTAGTGAGGTGTTCGCATCTTATTACGCCCAAAGCTATGATATCCGTCCGACGATCGCTATTACTCAAGCTCACATCAATATGCCTGAACTGCAAGATGCAGTAGTTAAAGGGCGCTTACAAGTTGATGGCAAAATTATGAAACCAGGCGGCGATTTGGTCGTCACCAAAGCCGCAATTGAGCCTGTTTGGTATTTACCAGGAATTGCCAAACGCTTTGGGATCAAAGAAGCAGAATTACGCCGCGCTTTATTTGAACAAACCGGGGGGATGTTCCCAGAACTAGTAACACGGTCTGATTTGGAAGTCTTTTTGCCACCTATTGGGGGCGTGACGGTGTATATTGTGGGTGATATTGCGGCAATTACTGACCCCAGTAAACCTGTGGCAGTGCGGGTACATGATGAATGTAACGGTTCTGATGTCTTTGGTTCCGATATCTGCACCTGTCGCCCTTATTTAGTGCATGGCATTGAAGTATGTGTGCAAACTGCCCAGGAAGGGGGTGTAGGTGTGATTGTTTACTGCCGCAAAGAAGGTCGGGCTTTGGGAGAAGTGACGAAATTTTTAGTTTACAACGCCCGCAAGCGTCAAGAAGGAGGCGATCGCGCTGATGCCTACTTTACACGTACAGAATGTGTAGCAGGAGTCCAAGATATGCGGATGCAAGAACTGATGCCAGATGTGTTGCATTGGTTGGGCATTACCCGGATTGACCGTATGGTATCAATGAGTAATATGAAGTATGACGCAATTACTGGGTCAGGTATTGAAATTGGGGAAAGGATTCCCATTCCAGAAGATTTGATTCCTGATGATGCACGGGTGGAAATTGAGGCGAAAAAAGCCGCCGGTTATTACACCACGGGAGAGGTGTTAGATGCAGATGGTTTGGGTGCGGTGAAGGGGCGAGATTTAACGTAGCACTGCTAAGTCTCTACATTATCCGGGGTGTATCAGGAAGGTGAAGAATGGAGATAAGAACCGCAGAAGAGGACACTGGCGTAGGCAGATCTGTGGACTTGAGCAAAGTGTCCGTCGCGCAGAGGACGCAAAGAGAAAAGATTGCATATCTTCGTTCTCCGGTGGCGATTAGGGAACGTTGTGGACAGTTGTTTACATTGGTGAATGAGGGGAAGTCGGAGTATTTTACTTGCGATTTGACGCAGTTGGGACGGGTGGCAGATTATGTGATTGCAGTGATGCGGGGAGAGTATCCAAGTCTGCAAATTCCGTTTCACAGTCGTTGGCGGCATTTTGAAGCTGGCGGTGTGCCGCGATTAGCGAGGTTGGATAGTCTGTTGGCGGGATTGACACCGATAGAAAAAGCGATCGCTAAGTTTGATTTGGCAATTGTCAGTGTATTATTGGATGCTGGGGCTGGCGATCGCTGGTTTTATTATGAGCGGTCAACTGAGTTAAAATTGGGGCGATCGGAAGGGTTGGCTGTTGCTAGTTTTCAGATGTTTTGTCAAGGGATGTTTGCCAGTAATGGTTGTTTGCAAACAGATGCTCAAAGATTACAAACATTCACAGAGTTAGAATTAACATCTGGGTTTCAGGTAAATGAAGAAAATCCCTTGGTGGGAATTTCTGGACGCTGGCAATTATTACAAAAATTAAGTGAAGCCTTAACCTCTTCACCTGATCTGTTTGGTGAAGAAAATCCCCGTCCAGGAAATCTTGTTATTTATCTTGTTGGTCAAGCCGAAAACGGACAATTAGCAGCGACGACTGTTTTAGATGCAGTCTTAGCAGGATTGAGTGATATCTGGCCTGGCAGAATCCAAGTAGCCGGGGTAAATTTGGGGGATGTATGGCAGCATTCAGCCATCAGTGATGATGGTTTAGTGCCATTTCATAAACTATCTCAATGGTTAACTTATTCTCTGTTAGAACCACTACAGGAACTCGGTTTAGTCATTACTGGCTTAGATGCCCTCACTGGATTACCAGAATACCGTAACGGGGGTTTATGTCTAGATTTGGGACTAATTAGCGCTAAACATCCAGACATTTTGTCCTCATCTCACTCGGTAGCATCCGAAGTTATAGTTGAGTGGCGTGCCTTGACTGTGATTCTTTTAGATCGAATCGCCGTGACAGTCAGGGAAAAGCTGGGTATGAGTAATGAGGAATTACCACTGGTAAAAATTTTGCAAGGGGGAACCTGGACATCTGGGCGCAAAATTGCCGCAGAACTCAGAACAGGCGGTATACCCCCAATCCAAATAGCAAGTGACGGCACCGTATTTTAGCTCTGATTTGTCAAAGTAAAAATGACAAATCACAAATCACAAATCACAAAATATGCAAAATCAAGTCACACTAATTGAGCATCCATTAATTCAACACAAACTGACGTTGATGCGTAAGGCGGAAACTAGCACAACGAAATTTCGTAGCCTTGTCAAAGAAATTAGCCTGTTGTTGGCTTATGAAGTCACGCGGGATTTACCACTCAAATATGAGCCAATTAAAACGCCTCTAGCCCCGATGAATGCTCCTATACTTGCACCCGATAAAAAGCTGGTGTTAGTTTCTGTGATGCGTGCAGGACAAGGGATATTAGATGGTATGTTGGAGTTGATACCATCAGCACGAGTGGGACATATCGGTTTATACCGTGACCCAAAAACCTTGATTCCAGTTGAGTATTATTTCAAGGTTCCCCATGATGTGGACAAACGAGATATGATTGTTGTCGATCCTATGCTCGCAACTGGTAACTCGGCTGTGGCAGCAGTGGAACGTCTAAAATCAACTAATCCCTTATCAATTAGATTTATCTGCTTACTGGCAGCACCAGAAGGTATCCAGCATTTCTGTGCGGTACACCCTGACGTGCCTATGTATACAGCCGCTATTGATGACCATCTAGATGAACATGGCTATATCATTCCCGGATTAGGAGATGCAGGCGATCGCTTGTTTGGCACAAAATAGGCAATAGGGCATTGGTAAAGACCTAGTCTACTCGCTCCCCATTCCCTAGTATGGACTAAACTAGTTATTTGTAGTGTAGTGTCGTAGAACCTTGTTGGTTAACTGCTTTATGGTTACCAGACTTTCAGCAGATGTTTACGGGATGGCCACAGCACCAACTGTAGCTCCTGAACGGTCTAATCAAGTTACCCGCAAACCCTATCCCAATTACAAAGTGATTGTGTTAAATGACGATTTTAATACCTTTCAGCATGTGGCTGATTGCTTGATGAAGTATATTCCGGGGATGACAGGAGATTTGGCTTGGGATCTGACCAACCAAATACATTATGAAGGACAGGCGATCGTCTGGGTAGGCCCCCAAGAACCTGCGGAATTATATCACCAGCAACTGCGTCGTGCTGGTTTGACAATGGCTCCTTTAGAGGCGGCTTAATTGTCATGGGCAAACCCACGGATGGCAGACTAGTTTGGAATCACTCAACCCACATTCCCGGACTCATACCCATTTTAGAACGTCTCTGTCAACAGGATGGCATTCAAACTGTGACACCAGGAGTGATAGGGAGAGTTAGAGGTCATGCTCCGAAAATGCAACTGCGGATATCTGTACCCATTCGTGGGGGTTATAAAGTGATTGCAAGACAAGGTAAGACGGTGCAGGAGGTGTTTATCTTGACAATTTTGGAACAAGAGCAGCTCTTAGACGCCATTGCGATCGCCATGAGAATTTGAGTATTTTAAAAATTCGTAGTTCGTAATTATTTGAGTACAGAGTCAGCACTGAACCAGACAGTGTTGCCATTTATCCCTACTGGACATAATTACGAATTATATTGATTACTCTTCTATTTGGCGGACTGCAAACCTGTGTAACGGTAGGCTAAGTACACAAGAAAATGTTAAAAAATATGACAGTGCGGTAGTTATTCTTAAAGTCATTTGTATTGATTCCCAATCAGGCAAAGCTATTTTATCAATGCCAAAAGCAACACAGTAAACTAGCCAGTAAGAAAAGCTCATTCTCAACAAAATCCGCTCTGTTTCTTCTATATCATCTTTTTGCGGCTTGCCGTCCCAGAGCAATAGTAGACCAGCGATACAAGCCACAAAGGAAACAGCAACTACAAACTCATGAGAAAACAAATTTACCGAATGCATTTGCGTTTATCCCAATTTTTTTCAATTGAAATTCAGTCTAAAGGAATATTCATCTGGCTTATACAAAATATTTACAAACCGCAATAGAATACTGTTACTTATGTAAATAAGTGCAACGAAAATAGTGGTTTTGCTAAGTTTAAAATACTTAATTATTTAGACATTTAAGTTAAATATTGCTGTTAATCAAGCATAAGAGATTAAAAATTACTATTTACTCTCCCTAGCTACCAAGTATCGATGGAATGATATGTGGATAGCTCACTTAAGCATAGTTAGTAGCTGAGTGACTTCAAATGATAGCTCACTCCCTAAAACTCAGCCATCTTTCCGCAATTGCGCTGATCCTTCAGATATCCCATGATTATAAATCCCGTATAAGCACGGTTCCCCTTACTTGTAGTTTTGAGCAAAACTGCCTTCATCTAGTTTATTTGGGTGCATTGATAACCAGCCCTGTAATGCCGATGATCCAATGTAATTTGGAGAAAGCAAAATTGAGTAATTCTTGAGTGAGAACTAGCTTTGCAGGCTAGATTCAGGGCTAATTGCGGGAAAATTTTGGGTGGTACTATGTTGTCTCACTACATCATTTTCAGCAAATTCCCAGGCTTGAGAGTAGCCAAATTTTATCACTAGTGAGAGCATCCATCTTAATGATTTCGGGGAGGTACTAAATGTCTAAAGCTTGGTTTGAAGATATCTTGATTGACTTAGAACAATCGGAAGAGATGGCTTTTCCCGCATCCGATAAAGATTTGTTAGATTTAACTGAAAAACTTTTAGAGTTTGACATTCCTACGAAGGTTTTTTTCCAAGCTTTAGATATTGCTACTTACGACTGTGCATCTGCTATTCGTTACTTTGAGCACTATCTGACTACCATTAAGAAAAAGCATAAATTCCGAACTTTAGTTTTCTCACGGACGGCTTCTAGTTGTGCAAATAATAATTGAGGTGCATTTTGAGGGTTTATGTCTAGTGGCTGTCATGAAAGGAAACTAGGAGCTAGGGGATAGTATTGTTTATTACTTATCACTCAGAAGTTTTTTCAGTCCGATGTAAGAATTGCAAGGCAATAACCAAGTATTAAACAAAGGTTGCAAGCCTGATGAAAATTGGGTTACACAACAAGTGATACGAATTCAAAATTCAAAATTAAGAAAGCCAGGCATAATAAGGCTTTGGGAGTGTGTATCTGTCCCATTCTTTTTTCAAATTGGTATGAGAATTGATTTAAATAGAAACCAAAGAAAAAGCCTCTCTTTCGTTGAGAGGCTTTTCTGTCAAACGCCCCACCTACTCTTGGGTTGGGGTTTTACGCTCGATCAATAAAATATAGACATTTTAAACAAACAAATTAGGAGTAATTACCGCTAAAGCTCCCGCTATAGCTGATGCTGCCAGAGAGACAAAAGCAGCGTTAAATAACCACCAAGCAGCATCTACAACAGCTTTTCTACTTTGCATAGCTTCCTTTTTCGCTTGCTGTTGAATAGCTCGTAGTCTTCTTTGGGTTTCTTGTTGGATGCGTTCAGCTTGACTCAATACATTATCCCGTGCAGATTCAATGCGGTGGATAATTTGATTGGCTTGTTCCTCAGAGATATCTGGACGAGAACTGAGTAGAGCTACTAAAGTATCACGGTCGAATTGCGAAAGGCGATCGCGCAATGCTTCCAATCCAGCTTGTGGGTCGTCGAATAATTTGGCAAAATCTCGCTGAATACCTTCATAATTGAGTTCAGGACGCTCCAGGGAGTTGAGATAGTCACGAATTCTACCAAAATTCCTTTCAACTAGCGATCGCAATCTTTGCTGAATCTGCTCGTACTGTTCCACAATTGAATGACGCACTGATTCAATTTGGTCTACAATCCGGTTGGCTTCTGCTTCTGAAATATCTTCACGTTGAGCCAGCAAGGCTACTAATGTAGAACGGTCGAATCGAGCTAGGCGTTCTCCTAAAGTTCCCATTCCCGCACGGGGCGAAGACAGTAACAATTGTAAATCACGTTTGATTCCTTCGGGATTCAGTTCTTCTTTGTTGGTGTTGCGGAGGTAGTTCTCCAGGTTGGCTTCAAAGTCTGCAACTTGTCTAGTCGCACGTTGCGTCAAGCGTTGCGGCGCTTTGACAATATTATTAATCGCTGCTTGTATGGAGTCGATAATTTGGTTAACTTGCTCTTTACTCAAATCTTGGCGCTGAGAAAGCAGTTTAACTAAGGTTTCGCGGTCAATTTGCGCGAGGCGTTGGCGTAATGCAAAAGCGCCTTGTTGGGGATCTTGCAGTAATTTTTGCAGGTCTTGCTGAATACCTTCTGGGTTCAGTTCTTCTAGCTTAGTATTCCGCAGATATTCGCTGATCGCTGTTGTGGTTTGTTCGTACTGCTCTTTGGCTTTGTCTGCAACTTTCTGCGGTGCTTGCAGAATATTGTCTCGCACCTCTTCTAAAGCGTCTAGGGTTTGATTGATTTGTTCTTCACTTAAATCTTGACGCTGATTTAATAACTGTACCAAGGTATCTCGATCAAATTGAGAGAAGCGATCGCGCAAAAGATAGATTCCCGCTTGCGGGTCTTCTAACAGCACTCTAAAATCACGCCTGATCGCATCAGGATTAAGTTCTTCTTTGTGAGTATTCCGCAGGTAATCTTCTACCCTTTGGCGCAGTTCCGAAGCTCTAGCTGTTGCTTGTGCTTGCAATTCCCTAGCGCGATTAATGATATTGTCGCGAGCACTTTCTAGTTGACCAACAATATTATTGGCTTCCTCCTCGCTGATATCTTGGCGTTGCTGGAGTAGCTGTACTAAGGTATTGCGGTCAAATTCGCTCAATCGTTGGCTTAAATCTTCAAAGCCAGCTTCTGGGTCTTCTAGCAGGTTGCTCAACTCACGTTCAATACCCTCTGGATTCAGTTCTTCTTTACCAGTGGAACGCAGATAGTTTTCTATCCGACTGCGTAGATCTTGCGATCGCTCGCGTTCTTCCGCCTGCTGCACAGTTTGTAAAACTTCTTGGCGAATACTTGCTAATTGTTCGCTAATTTCTTTAATCCTGGCTTCGCTGATATCACCCCGTTGTTTCAGCAAGTTACTAAAGTCATCTTGATTAAGTGCTTCTAACTGACGGCGTAAAGTTCTGGGGTCTGCATTTGAGTCGTAAATGACCTCTCGAAATTCATCTTTAACTGTAATACGATTGAAATGCCAAGGAAAAGAATTCAGGATATAGTCTTCTACATCTGCTTTGATAGTATTTTGAGGTTGTCTTGAGAAGCTTCCAGCTACTTGAGAGCCAACTTGACTTGTTTTGTTAGCAAACTCTTTTAGCTGCTCAACAATTTTATTGACATCAACATCTTGAACCTGATTGCCGAGTTTTTTCAGTTCATCTGTGATTTCTTGCACATTGATATCAGCCAGATCCACTCTCTCTAACACTGCTGTTCCCGCAGCACCTAAGCCATATTGAATAGCTCGGTCTACAACACCATTTTTTTGTTTACCATTACCATTACCAACATTGATTAACTGTTGCAGTCGTTCACCCAATTTGTCTGATTTGAGTTCTTCCGGGCTAGCAAATTTGAGTAAATTCAGGACTTTTTCGGTAGGATTTTGACGATTAACAACTTGCTTCCAAGCTGCTTCTAGTTGGTCAACAATCTGATCGATTTCCTTGGGAGATAAATCTGTGCGGTTGCTGACTAAATCCACAAAAGTCTGACGATTAATATTGTTGAGAAATGTGCGATCGCCAATATCCCGTAAATCTACATCTTTGAGTAGATGTTCAAATTGATTTCTGATTTCTTTGATGTCTAACTGTGGTAATTGTAGAGCACTCAAAGAACTTTGTAGAGAATTTCTAATACTGTCAGTGTCAAAACCTGAAGTTAATTCTCGACGCACTGCGGTGGTAATTTCTTCAGCAGTCGCCACCATCTGTTTTTGAGCAACATTAGTACCAATTGCAGTTGTCGTTGTACCCAGCAATCCTTGAATTCCAGAACTTACAGTGCTCACAAAAGATCCAATTAAAGAACCGACAGCACTGGAACCTAGCCACATGATGATCGAGAAGTAGGCTGACCAAATAACTACACCAATAATTGCTCCTAAAGCCGGATTGGGGATTAAGCTCAATTTAACCGCGAGAAAACAAGCGATGAATAACGCAATACTGGAAGTTACCAGCGCCCATGTACCAACTTTAGCTTCAACCCGGCGAATTTTCCCGCCCCATGTTTCTGTATTATCAATATCATCAGTCAGTGCCTCAGTCCCTCTATCAGAAAGTCCTACAGCTACAGAGAGATTAGTGAATAATAACTGAAAGGCAAATGCCATGATGACACCACATAGCAATGTCACTAAAAATTGACTACTAGACAATACAAATAGTGCTTGTTCTTTAGGAACAGTCTCACCAGCTAATCCCAAATATAAGGCGCACCATTTGAAAGTAATTGCCGTACTTTGAAAACTCATAGTTTCCTCCTTATAACTAAAATAAAGCCCACTCATAGAAAGCAATACAGTTGAGTTAAAAGGGAACTTCACTCAGATTATCTGCTGACAAAAATGATTTTAGAGGTTTCCCATAATTATCACTAACTGAATCGCATTGCATTCTCAGATTGAGAGGTGAGTTTAGCAGTTGATTTTTGGCTCTTTTACCTGGCAAACAACAGACAAAATAGAGTTTTTAAGTTAAATTTACTGTTTGCTTCCTTTATAAATTGCCTAAAATCTAGCTTTATTAGAATTGTGTAAATGTTGTTATTGTATATACAGGTTAGCTTTAAATTTTCTCTAAAGACCTCTGCCATTCGGCACATAGAGTTATCTACTGTAAGAGGAATATATGTTGTTGGTAACTTTAGCAATACGGTTCGATTGAATCCTGAATTAAAATACTCACTGTGCGAGAAGCAAGCTACGGGCTGAAGGCTAAATCCTGTGGAAAAGGGTTAAAAATTCTGGCTAGTAAGCTGATTGCAACTTTAACTTTGAACCATAAATTTCTTGCTTGGTTTTAATCGAATCGTATTGGAAACGAGCCGTATCAAGGTTGAGGTGCAGCGCTAAGTGTTGTATTAGGTGAAGAAAAATTTTCTTTGTATTTACTAGGTTATTTAAAAGAGTAGAAATCAATCTGCATAATTAAAACCTCTGCCTGTATTGAACGCCATACAAGCAGAGGTTTATCGAACTGACATTAGTTAAAATTTTTAACTCGCGGCTAAATTACCCCAACCCACATAAGGCAATTTCGCAGCCGTTACCCGAATTTGGTCAGTGTTAGCGACCAATTGACCGCAAGCGTCCCAAGTCCCAGCAATGAATGTGCTTCTTGTGCCTTCACCAATGGTCACTGGAGTGCTAAAGTTACCGCTTTGTACTTGTAGGGTTTCTAGATTTACTGTCACATCTGCTTGGGAATTAGCAGTTATCAACTCTTGCAGTTGTTTAACATTGGCTGCATCGGCTGTGACACAAGGTATACCCATAGCCACACAGTTACCAAAGAAGATTTCAGCGAAGCTTTCACCAATCAAGGCACGAATTCCCCATTTCGCCAAGGCTTGGGGTGCGTGTTCTCGTGATGAACCACAACCAAAGTTGCGATTCACAACCAATACTGTTGCACCTTGGTATTGGGGTTGGTCAAAAGGATGCTCACCGTTTAATGCTTTGCGGTCATCAATGAATACACCTTCACCTAAGCCATCAAAGGTGACGGCTTTTAAGTAACGGGCGGGAATTATGCGATCTGTATCTATATCGTCGCCGATGAGAGGGACTGCACGACCGGAGACGATTTTAACTTCACTTACCATGTTTTTAAAAGAACCGCGAAGACGCTAAGGACACGAAGAAAGAGATTTTAGAAAAATTTTGCGTCAGTGTATTGGCAATTCTGCATCTTGTAGTGAACTGACAAGCCTAAAATGATGCAAAAAATTTTCTTGTGGTGCGGGCATCTTGCCCGCTAATTAGAACGGGCAAGATGCCCGTACTACAAAAGATTGCTAATACACAAAATTAGCTTAGACACGCCAGTAGAGTTCATTATGCCGGAGGGTAACGCACCATCAGAGATTTTAGATAATGGCGAGAGAGTTACAGCAACTCGCGCACGTCGGAAACTTCGCCTTTGATAGCGGCAGTAGCAACCATTGCTGGACTCATCAGTAATGTGCGCCCGGAGGATGAACCTTGCCTACCTTTGAAGTTCCGGTTAGACGAGGAGGCGCTGATTTGCCTACCCTGTAATTTGTCGGGGTTCATGGCTAGGCACATAGAACATCCAGGTTCACGCCATTCAAAGCCTGCTGCTTGGAAAATTTTGTCTAGTCCTTCGGCTTCTGCTGCTTTTTTCACCCGTTCGGAACCAGGGACGACAAAGGCTTTGACTCCCTCGGCGACATGGCGACCTTGGGCAATTTTGGCAGCTTCTCGTAAATCACTAATCCGGCCGTTGGTGCAGCTACCAATGAAGCAGACATCGATTTTTGTGCCTTTAATGGGTTGACCGGGGAACAAATCCATGTATCGGTAAGCTTCTTCGGCAACGAAGCGGTCTTCTTCGGCTAGTTCTTCTGGCTTGGGTACGAATTGGTTAATGCCAATACCTTGACCGGGGGTGATTCCCCAGGTGACTGTGGGTGGAATATCGGCGGCGTTGAAGACGACAACATCATCATATTCTGCATCAGCATTGCTTTTGAGCGATTCCCACCAAGCCACGGCTTTGTCCCAATCGGCATCTTTAGGAGCAAAGTCTCTACCTTTAAGGTATTCGTAAGTGATTTGATCGGGGTTGACATAACCGCAACGGGCACCGCCTTCAATTGCCATGTTGCAGACAGTCATCCGTTCTTCCATGTTCATTGCCAGGAAGGTAGTGCCTGCAAATTCGTAGGCATAACCGACACCGCCTTTCACACCAAGGGTGCGGATGAGATGAAGAATGACATCTTTGGCGTAAACACCAGGGTTAAGGATACCGTTGACTTCTATTTTGCGAACTTTCAGTTTAGTTAGGGCAAGAGTTTGGGAAGCCAGCACGTCTCTTACTTGGCTTGTACCGATACCAAAAGCGATCGCTCCGAATGCCCCATGACTAGAAGTATGGCTATCTCCACAGGCGATCGTTAGTCCTGGCTGAGTAAGTCCCAGTTCTGGGGCGATGACATGAACAATCCCCTGACTGCCAGAACCAATGTTATAAAAAGTGATGCCATTTTCTTGACAATTTTGCTCCAGTGCCTCAATCATCTCCTCTGCCAAAGAATCAATGAAGGGACGCGCTTGGTTATCTGTAGGTACAATATGATCTACCGTCGCCACAGTCCGCTCTGGAAACAGTACTTTTAGACCCCTTTCGCGTAACATAGCAAAGGCTTGGGGACTGGTGACTTCGTGAATTAGATGTAGTCCAATAAATAGTTGCGTTAGCCCTGAAGGAAGCGTACCAACGGTGTGTAAGTCCCAAACTTTATCAAACAGGGTCCCTTTGCTCATACGTCAATGGTGATTTAACGAGTCAGACTCTTTATACTATCAAAAAATAGTCAGACTGTTTCTATACAATTTATTTACTCAAAACTAGAGACAAGAAGTTTTGCACACCCTATGACAGTAGGGAATAAATCAACTAACTATTTAAAATATCTGCAAGACCTACTTCATCAGCCTTGTGAATTTTGAATCCCGTCCAGGGGTACTATGAGCCTCTGTCCATAGCTAAGTCGCGTATGAGCGTCGTTCTAGAGAATATGTAGGCACTCAGACTATTAGTTTCTTCACGACTGAAGGCTTGTTCACTATCAAGTTGCCTCAATAACTGTGTGACCAAATCGGTATCGTTGAGTCCAAGAAGAGTATTAGCCTGAGTTTGTTCTACTACAGACCAGAGTAGACGTAATGTTTTGGAATTCATAGGACGTACCTTTGTGATAACAGCACCTTCTAGATGTTCACGCACATCTGTGCTTTAAACAATCTAAAGAAAATCTTAATTTATTAAATATAAAAAAAATCTTAAATGTTACATAAGTTCGCTAATTAGATGAGAATCTAAACAAAATATCCTAAAAAGCCATAAAAACAGGGTCAACCTCCAAGAGTTCCAAGGCTGATCCTCTGTTTGAGCGATCGCAACCTTTTTTCCATATTCCGCCCATACAATTTAGCAGCATACAGAGCTTGAACAACTACCTGCAATAAGTCCAAGCCACAATGCGTCTACAAATGCCAAAAAGCCGCCAAATTGACGGCTTTTCATGTATGGGCAGTACCAGACTCGAACTGATGACATCCTGCTTGTAAGGCAGGCGCTCTACCAACTGAGCTAACCGCCCTTTTAACTAATTCTTTACTAACGTAGCACAGAATTTCTTATGGCGCTAGTAGTTTTGGGAAAATCTTTTTTCTCCTATACTGACTCAGTATTCAGTTACTCAGTATTCAGGACTTAGGATGCCCTCTGGTCGGACGCACGATCGCATTACCTTATATACTCTGCCGTTCGTGACGGGTGTTAGTCTCTGGCAAACTCGCAGCAGCAATGTGACTTTGTTGGTTGCAGGTGGGTTTCTATTTGGGGGGCTGATGTTTGGCCCGGATTTGGATATTTACTCTGTGCAATTTCAACGCTGGGGTTGGTTGCGCTGGATTTGGTTACCTTATCAAAAAAGTTTGCGCCATCGTTCTTTCTTATCCCACGGGCCGATTATTGGTACAACACTGCGAGTGGTTTATCTGGTGACTTTGTTAGGAATCTTGGCAATTTTCGTTTTGATAATTGCCCAAAAGCTGGGTGGTGTGGCTTTTACTTGGCAGGATTTAGGTGCAACGGTGGGGCGATCGCTCACTGTTTACTCTACCGAATTCCTGGCCCTATTTTTGGGTTTGGAATTGGGGGCGATGAGTCATTCTCTGAGTGATTGGGGTGGTTCGGCATATAAGCGTTTTCAAAAGCAGGGTGTTCAGGGGTTACTTGCTAGTGTCAAAATTAAGAAACGTAAAGCGACTGGTAGAGGCCGTCGGGTTATGGGGGGGAGAGTGAGAAATCAAAAGAGAATCAAATAAGTTGATTTTTCCAACGTAGAGGAACGCAGAGGGAAACGCAGCGAAAAGTTCCTCGTACCACTTCGTGGATCTTGCCGCAGGAAAGCCGGGGCTCCCCTCGCAACGGAGTGGCTCAACTTTTCAAGACAAAGAAACGCAGAGGTTTTATGGAGTCTCAAAATCTGACGTTGGTGGCGTTGCAAGAGTTAATTGATGTGGTGGCAAAATTGCGATCGCCTGATGGTGGTTGTCCGTGGGATTTAGCACAAACTCCCGAAACGTTGACACCATACGTGATTGAAGAAGCTTATGAAGTGGTGGATGCGATCAAGAGAGGGGAAAAAGAGGCGATCGTAGAAGAATTGGGAGATTTACTATTACAAGTGGTACTGCAAGCTCAAATAGCTAGCGAATCTGGACAGTTTTCTCTCAAAGAAATTGCTGAAGGTATTTCCCAAAAGTTAATTCGCCGTCATCCCCACGTGTTTGGTGATGTGTCGGTGGCTAGTGTTGATGAAGTGCGACAAAACTGGGAGCAAATCAAAGCAGCAGAGAAAGGGGAAGCATCCCCAGAAAACCAAAAACTCAGTACTAAACTCAGTCGTTATGGGCGTACCCTTCCCCCACTAACAGCAGCGATGAAGATTTCCCAAAAGGCTGCTGCTGTTGGGTTTGAGTGGGAAAATATTGCTGGAGTGTGGGCAAAGTTTCATGAGGAGTTAGGGGAGTTTCAAGAGGCTTTAGCTGAAGAAACGCCAGCCGCCCAACAAGCTGAATTAGGTGATTTACTATTTGCGACGATTCAGCTAGCTCGTTGGCATAACCTAGATCCTAGCGCCGGGTTACAAGGCACAAATGAGCGATTTATTCAGCGCTTACAAAAAATGGAGGCGGTTGTTGACCGTCCCCTTTCAGATTACAGCTTGGAAGAGTTAGAAAATTTGTGGCAACAGGCAAAAGCCCAACTTGCTCAAGAATGAAAGGGGGAAAGGGAGGATGAGGGAGCAGGGGTGTTGAACTTACATCAGAGTAATAATTCAGAAAGCAGAAAACTAAATAATACTCTGAACCTGCTGCCATCTGCTCTCTGCCTTTCTTTCTAAGCCGAACTACAATTTGATAGTGACAGTCTTGATTTCGGTGTATTGTTGCAGTCCATACTCGCCCAATTCTCGACCCATACCAGACTGCTTAAATCCACCAAAGGGTGCAGCAGCGTCGAATACGTCGTAGCAGTTTACCCACACTGTACCAGCGCGGACATTGTTAGCGATCGCCAAGGCTTTGGTGATATCTTTAGTCCACACAGCGGCGGCGAGTCCGTACATTGTGGCGTTGGCTCGTTGAATCACTTCATCGATATCTTTGAATTTGATGATACTCATCACAGGGCCAAAAATTTCTTCCTGGGCAATCTTCATGTCATCACGGACATCAGCAAAGACTGTGGGTGCAATGAAGAAACCGCGTTCGCCAACTTGATTACCACCACATAGCATCTCGGCACCTCCGCGCCTCCCTGACTCGATGTAATCCAACACCCTATCAAATTGATCTTTGTCTACTTGGGGCCCCTGTTCTGTTGTGGTATCGAAAGGATCGCCAACAATCCGCCGCTTGGCTCGTTCTACAGTCCTAGCCACAAAATCGTCATAGCATTTTTCTTCGACGAACAGCCGTGAACCAGCACAGCAGCACTGCCCTTGGTTAAAGAATATGGCATTGTGGGCACCTGCAATGGCGGCATGTAAATCAGCATCAGCAAAAACGATGTTGGGACTCTTACCACCAAGTTCCAACGTGACGCGCTTGAGGTTACTTTTGGCAGATGCTTCCATAATCAGATGTCCGACTTCAGTGGAACCAGTAAAAGCCACTTTGTCAATATCCATGTGACGAGCGATCGCTGCCCCTGCGGTTGGGCCATATCCTGATAAGATATTTACTACACCAGGCGGGAAACCAGCCTCAATTATCAATTCGCCCACCCGCAGCGCTGATAAAGGTGCCTGTTCAGCCGTTTTCATCACCACAGTGTTACCAGTTGCCAAAGCTGGTGCTAACTTCCACGCCTGCATTAAAAGTGGGAAATTCCACGGGATAATCTGACCAACCACACCCACAGGTTCATGGCGAGTGTAGCAGAAGTACGGCCCATTGATGGGAATCGTTTTGCCCTGTACCTTGTCAGCCCAGCCTGCATAGTAACGGTAGCAAGCGATGACTAACTGCAAGTCGCCCAAAGAATCTTGTAGTGGCTTGCCGTTGTCTAAGGTTTCCAACCGCGCTAATTCATCAATATGCTGCTCAATTAGGTCTGCCAACTTGTAGAGTAACTCACCGCGTCGAGTAGCTGACATCTTGGGCCATTCCCCACTGCTGAAAGCTTTACGGGCTGCTTGTACTGCCTGATCCACATCTGGGGCGTCTGCTTCTGCCACTTCGCAGATTACCTCTCCTGTGGTGGGATTGATCGTTGCAAATCGGCGGCTACTAACACTTTCTACCCATTCGTTATTAATTAGTAGTTTGGTTGGGCCAATGGCGACCTGTTGTCCTAGTACTGCTACTGTAACCATCAGATCCTCCTTAAGCTAGGAAAAAATTTGCTCAAATCTATTAATTATGTTTTCTCGTATACAGTAATTTTGTCACTTTTTTCGTCCTTTTTTCACCGTTACTTAATATTTAAATATAAAAAAAAATTGCTTTAAGTGTTATGCTCTTATACTTCTACTGAGTACTTGCATAAACTACTTGCCCAAAAGTTAAGAAATACTAAATAGATATGAAGTTTCTGTAAAAAATGTAATTACATCTATCTAAAGAAGTAAAGTTAAAAAATAGTTGAAAAACTCACTTTGACAATCAATACTTAGCACTTACCAATTCATAGGCTTCTAAACCGGAGCGGCTATGCTGTTTTCGGCTATCTGTGATCAATGCTAAATGCTTTATTCCCAGGAAAATCTCATTGATTTTTCTAAAAATTTTTCTTGTTTATATAGGAATCCGATTTGATATCTGAAAAAATCTCAGTATGTGTAGGGTGTGTTAGGCGCAAGCCGTAACGCACCGAAAGCTTTGGGAGGGGTGCGTTACGCTGTCGCTAACACACCCTACGTATCTGTTAAAAAATCAAATTAGTTAGAAGCTTGCTATACAAAGGTTTATTTCTCAATATACTTAGCAAGATTCAAGTACGATTCCTATAGATTGATAAAAGCAAAATCACTGCCTTTGTTTAGCTAGTGTACAAGTTGTATGAGTTAATTTGTCAGAGCTTACCAAAAAGGTCGGATTTTGGTTGAGTTCTTGTGGTAATTAATCAAAGTATAACAATGGTTTTTACTCATCGCCACGTATATAAAAATCGGAATCAGCTAAACAATACCAGGGAAAAACTGACACCTTGGATGGAAGAGTTTCAGGATATGAATCCAATGCTACCGCCAGAAGTGACAGCCTGTCAGCCATCAAAATCAAATTGGCAGGAACTATTCAACTCGTTCGCAGAACTTAGCCCATTCCCTCTGGCGATTGTATGCTTGGAAAGCAACCAAATTTTATTTAAAAACCAGCTGTTAGAGCCTTTTTTTGGGATTGACGAGTGTAAAAAAATCGACAAAATTACCCCTGAATTTTACGCCAATCCTGCTACATGGACTCATTTGGTTAGCCAGTTGCAAACTGGTAACTTAGTGAAAAATTGTGCAGTGCAACTCAAAAGAGTGAGTGGAGATACTTTCTTAACAGAAATTTCTGCCAGAGTCGTTAATTATGAGGATAGGCTAGCAGCACTATTGATATTTATAGATGTAAATGAGCATCTGAGAACTCAGCAGGCATCAAATGGAATTGAAATTACAAATACTCAAGCAAAGTTAGATGTAAACCCAGCTTTTGAGAACGTTCCAGGTTATGTAGAGACTCAAGCGATCGCCACAACTCTAGCACTAATCACCAACCAACTCCCAGACATACGCCTACATCTGATGGAGCGTGCAGTTGCTGCTAGCAGTAACGGGATTATTTTGACAGATCCTAATCAACCAGACAATCCCATCGTTTACGTCAATCCAGCTTTTGAAAAGATTACAGGCTACTCGGCTGGTGAAGCCATTGGACGCAACTGTCGCTTCTTACAAGGAAACGACCAAGATCAGACAGTCTCAGATAAGTTGCGTCAAGCCATTCAAGAACAAAAAGAATGCCATGTAATTTTACGGAATTATCGTAAAAATGGGACGCCGTTTTGGCATGAATTATATGTTGCTCCTGTGTTTGATGCCTTGGGATACTTGACTCACTTTATTGGTGTTCAGACTGATATCACTGAGCATTTGCAAGCGCTGGAGACTTTACAGCAGCGAGAAGAACAGTATCGTCGTATTATCGAAACAGCAACAGAAGGTATTTGGGTACTCGATCAGAATAATCTGACCAGCTTTGTCAACCAACAAATGGCAATGATGTTAGGCTATACCACTGACGAGATGTTTGGTGCAACACTGTTCTCCTTTATGGATGCGGAAGGGGTAGAAATTGCCAATGCTTACCTAAAACGTCGTCATCAAGGCATTAATGAGACACACGATTTTAAATTCCGTCGTCAAGACGGCTCAGACCTGTGGGCGATGGTTTCTTGTACACCCATGTTTGACGAGCAAGGTAATTATACTGGAGTCTTGGGCATGATTACCGACATCAGTGGCCGCAAACTCGCAGAAGCCGCATTACAAGAAAGCAAACAACGTCTAGATGGCATTTTATCTACTCTGGAAGATGCAGTTTGGTCAATTTCCGCCGACACTTTTGCGACTCTCTATCTCAATCCTGCCGTTGGGAAAATTTATGGTCGTTCCCCATCAGAATTTTTTGCTAACAACAACCTTTGGTTTGAAGTGATTCACCCAGAAGATCAACCACGGGTGCAGGCTGCAATTCAACCGTTACTCTCAATTGGAAAACAAGAACTAGAATACCGGATCATCAGACCTGATGGACAGGTGCGCTGGCTATTGAACCGCAGCCATTTAGTCTATGACAATAGTGGTCAACCTGTTCGCATCGAAGGCATGGCCACCGATATTACCGAACGTAAACTCATGGAGGAAAAGTTAGTCCACCATGCGTTCTATGATGCTCTGACTGGGCTGCCCAACCGAGTTTTGTTTATGGACAAGCTAGAAGCAGCCATAGAACAGGTAAAAAGTGCTCCAGAAGAACTGTTTGCTGTCTTATTTTTAGACCTTGATCGTTTTAAAGTTGTGAATGACAGTCTAGGACACTTGGTTGGCGATCAACTACTAGTGGCACTTGCTCACCGCCTGCAAAGCTTCCTACAGCCTGAAGATACAGTTGCTCGCTTGGGTGGAGATGAATTTGCCATCCTACTTTCCCACGTTCAAACCGTTGCAGACGCCACCCACACAGCAGAACAAATCCATAAATTACTCAAGCACCCATTTAACTTGCATGGATATGAAGTATTTACCACAGTTAGCATGGGCATTGCTTTAGGTACAGAGGAATATCATCAACCTGCCCATTTGCTTCGAGACGCTGATACTGCCCTTTACTGTGCTAAAGAGCAGGGTAAGGCTTGCCATGCAGTATTTGATACTACCATGTATGACCAAGCAGTAGCCCTTTTGCAGTTAGAAACAGACTTGCGCTGGGCAATTGAGCGGCAGGAGTTGCGAGTTTTCTACCAGCCTATTGTGTCAGTTACCACAGGCAATATTACCGGATTAGAAGCACTAGTTCGCTGGCAACATCCAGCACGGGGGCTAATTTCACCCAATAAGTTTATACCAGTAGCAGAAGAAACTGGATTAATTGTCCCAATTGGGCAATGGGTACTGCGTGAGTCTTGCCAACAGCTACAACAGTGGCAACAACAATATCCTGCCATGAAATCTTTGACCATCAACGTCAATCTTTCTGGTAAACAGTTTTCCCAACCTCATTTACTGGAAGAGATTGACCAAATTCTCCAAGAGACTGGTCTTCATCCCAGCAGTTTAAAGCTAGAAATCACAGAAAGTGCCATTATTACCAGCCCGGAACAGGCCGCTACTGTTCTGGAAAAACTCAAGGCTTTGGGAATGCAATTGTGCATTGATGACTTCGGAACAGGTTACTCATCTTTAGCTTATTTGCACCATTTTCCCATTGATGTTTTAAAAATTGACCGTTCATTCATCAAGCAAATGGATCGAGATGGTGAACAGTTAGCAATTATTCGCGCCATCGTCACCCTGGCGCACAACCTAGGAATGAGTGTGGTTGCTGAAGGTGTGGAAACCATGAACCATTTAATCCAACTAAGGTTATTGCAATGTGACCAAGCACAGGGTTATTTGTTCTCACGTCCTTTGGATAGGGATGCAATCAGCGCTGTGCTGGAGTCTTGGCCACAGGCATAAATTCTCTAGCCAAGATAACTTATGTTAAATTTACGGTTGACGTTGTGAAAAGTTCAGCGTAATGAGTTATGCTAATTGATGTTTTAAGCTTTGCAACACTTCAATTATTTGTAGGGGCACAGCACCAGTAAGATAATTTGATGTACCACAGTCTATAGGAGCCGTGCCCCTACCTGCCCATTTGTTGCATTCTTTTGTCAAATTGGTATTATTTATCTTTCATAATAAAAACAAAACAGAACCTTGAAAACTTAATTTATCCTTTCCGAGTGAAAGCAAGGATAGTTGTTTTGACTAAACACACGGGAATTTTTCGGGGGTGTCAGGCGATCGCCAAAACCCTGATTTTTGTGTTAACAGCCCCGGGTAACTTAGTGTGTGAGCATTTGAGGCGTGTGTGACTGTCTTAGAATGTCAATAATTTATGCTTGTTGACAGGCAAACTACACCAGCCCCGAAAATGGCATTTTCAAACCCTTTCAGTGTAAGCCTTCTAGAAGCCAAGGGTTTTTAAATCACTTCCCCTCACGGGGATGGAAACAATTCCGGAGACGCAAGAATCACAAACTCCGAAAGAAAATGTTTTTAAATCACTTCCCCTCATGGGGATGGAAACAATTCCGGAGACGCAAAAATCACAAGCTCCGAAAGAAAATGTTTTTAAATCACTTCCCCTCACGGGGATGGAAACTCGGGTTGATTCAAGGTCTCGGCGATGTAACTCAATGTTTTTAAATCACTTCCCCTCACGGGGATGGAAACTCTTGCAAAGATAGTGTTATAAGCTTTGAGGTGATCGGTTTTTAAATCACTTCCCCTCACGGGGATGAAAAAATTGAGAAGGCAAATACGATCGCATTGAGCAATGATAATCCACTAAAATAGCTTGATGCACCAAAGTAAGTAGCGATATGATATAACGCCTAAAAATTTTTCCCAAACAAAAAGGAGGTAGTGACAAACCACCTCCCGGCAAAATACAGCTTGGAAAAATTAGAAATGCTCTGGGAACAGGCTAACTGCTGGTCATGAAAATCGTCAAGGCCACTCCCAAAATAATTGAACCACCACCAAGGATAAATGACCAGAAGCGGTGGTAGCTATTGACAACAGTACCACCTTGACTTTGGAGTTGAATTAAATCCATCCAAGGTGCAACGCCACGACGGAACCAACCAACAGACCCGACTTGTTCACCAAGCAAGCTTTTAACTCGCTTCATACCAAACAAGAAATTACCGATGGGGCCGAGGCGGGAAGCGTAGCGCAGATAAAGCATTCCACTGCGGTCTTGGATTTTTAAATCGGCACCAAATCTATAACCTGCATCGCCACGACCAATCAGTTGTCCTTGGAGTCTCGCAGGTTGACCACGCAATGGGCTGGCGTAGGGGTCTGACATCAGGGTGAGAATATCAGTTTCTGGTGCTTGTTTGTAGTCGGGGAACATCACTAAGGTTTTGATGATAATTCCGATTCCCAAGCCAACGAATGGCGCACCAAATATCAAACCGATATTTTGGGAACTTGATAAGAGAACAATACCGATGACTATGCCAACTAAGAAACCGATGGTTTCTGCACCGTAAAGCACCACATCCAAGAAAAAGTTACCGTACAGTTTGCCCTTATTTAAAGTTTTGCCTTCGCCCATAACTCGCCCCATATCAAACTCAGTTGGTAAACCCAGTTGTTCGGCATAGGTGCTGAGGGCGCGGACTCGTTTACCTGTGAGGGGATGAGTAGAATTCAACTCCATCCACCAGCCCCAAGGGTTAAACATATCCCATAAAAAGACGCGACCAATTTTTTGGGGGTCGGAAGCAATGCGGTAAGCTGTGCCGGTGGAAGCTGCTGCTTTATGGTCATAGATGCCCAAGGCGCGGGTACCTTCAATCAAGCGGCTGGGTTCTGGTGACCGGGAACCTTCTTCGACAATGCCGTAGGCAATCTTCACTAAGGCGCGGGATAAGCCATTGGGATTACCTGTGGTTTCGGCTGCAAAGTGGTCGGCAAAGTATTCGCGGGTGCGGGAGAGATACAGGAGTAGGTAAGTACCGATAATATAGAAAATGTAAGCGACTAGTGCCGCAGTTTGCACAGCATCCTTGCCTTTGCTATTGCCACCACGAGCGAGTCTCCTGGCTGTGCTGTAAATTAAGTAGCAAATTTGTACCAAAGTGGAAGCTACTGTCATCACGGCAAAGTCCCAATGGACGATGTGTCCTAGTTCGTGGGCGTAGACGGTAGCAATTTCATCATCATCTAAATAAGTGAAAAGCCCCTGACTAACGACTAACCGGGCACTATTAGGTAATGAGCCGTAAGTAAAAGCCGTGGGGTTTTGGTCGTCGATGATTCCCAGGCGAGGAACTTTGAGGTTTTTCTGTTGACAAACTTGACGAATAATTTTTGCTGTCTCTGGACTTTGTTGTTCTACGTCTGCTAACTCTACCCAGCAAGTTTTATAAAGCCAGTGCTGGGTTAAATCCATGAGGAAGGGCGACAGGAAAAAGGCAGCTAGATTAAAAATTAAAGTGATACCAATAGCGATCGCTAATCCTTGGAGTGGATCGTCACTACCTAAAATAAATACTAAGCTCAAGCCTAAGGCAAACACCATGCCAAACAGCAAAATCATGGTGACGCCAGACGCTAATGCTAAACTACCACCGACACCACCCATTGTTAATTTGACACCAGCAGTGGTAGCACGTCCGGCTTTTTGAGTCGCACTAGATGGAGTAGCTACCTCGCGGGGGAGGGTTTGACGAGCTTGTTCTGCCCAACTGCGTACCTGGGGGTTGTTGCTCATTAGTAGCTTTTGACACAGGATAGTGGCTTTTTCGATGTCGCCTGTGCCTTGATATGATTTCATTAACCACATCTGCGCTGTCAGGTAATCTGAAGAAGTTTGATCTACAGCATTCCGGCAGACTTGTTCTAATAATTGAACGGCTTCTTGATAACGTCCTTGTTGAAAGGCATCTAATCCAGATTGCAATGACATAGTATCTCCCTGGTAAAGGAGTAGTATTTGATCTATGAATACTCAATAGATACAGCACCTGTCATCGTGATTTCGCACAATTCTCAAAAATCAGTGTAGTGGCGTGGCAAGGCTAATTTTGTGTATTAGCAATCTCTTGTAGTACGGGCATCTTGCCCGTTCTAATTAGCGGGCAAGATGCCCGCACCACAAGAAAATTTTTTGCATCATTTTAGGCTTGTCAGTCCAGTAGTAGTTTTTGCAAGTAGTGTTTTTTGAGAGTCAACCATAATGGCTCTTGATGCAGAGCATCTAAATTTGTGATTTATGAATACTGACTCACCCAAGATTGATAGGATGAAAATAAGGTAAAGATTTTGTTATACTTTGACGTTCCTTTGTGCCATGACTATTGTCCAAACGACTTCTCCCCTGGTGACGATCGCGCAAAACACTCGCCAAGCAGCCAGTAAACTAGCACTGCTCTCCACGAAACAGAGAAATCAAGCTATAGAAGCGATCGCTCAAGCTTTAGAATCAGCTAAAGACGAAATCTTACAAGCGAATATTGCTGATTGTGAAGCAGCTATGGCTGATGGCATTGCCAAACCACTTTATAAACGGTTGCAACTAGATGAACATAAGTTAAGAGATGCGATCGCTGGGGTGCGAGATGTTGGTAGACTGGCCGATCCGGTAGGACAAGTGCAAATTCACCGGGAAATTGATACAGGCTTAATCTTAAAGCGGATTACCTGTCCTTTGGGGGTGTTGGGAATCATTTTTGAAGCCCGTCCAGAAGCAGCAATTCAAATCGTTTCTTTGGCTATCAAGTCTGGTAATGGGGTAATTCTCAAAGGCGGTAAAGAAGCTGTACGTTCTTGTGAAGCTATCGTTAAAGCAATTAAACAAGGATTATCTCACACTGCTGTTCACCCGGATGCGGTGCAGTTGTTGACAACTAGAGAAGAAATATTAGAACTTTTGCAATTAGATAAATATGTAGATTTAATTATTCCTAGAGGTTCTAACGCTTTTGTCAGGTTTGTACAAGAAAATACTCGGATTCCCGTATTAGGTCATGCAGATGGAATTTGTCATCTTTATGTAGATCAATCTGCTGATATTGCCAAAGCAGTCTCTATTACAGTTGATGCCAAAATTCAATATCCTGCTGCTTGTAATGCGATTGAAACGTTATTAGTGCATCAGTCAATTGCATCAGAGTTTCTCCCCAGAATTGCTATTGCTTTGCAAGCAACTCATGTGGAAATCAGAGGAGATAAACGTACTCTGGAAATATTGCCTGATATTACCAACGCTACTGACACAGACTGGGAAACAGAATATAGCGATTTGATTTTATCGATTAAAATAGTGGATTCTTTAGCAGAGGCGATCGCCCATATTAATAATTTTGGTTCTCGTCATACCGAAGCGATCATTACTGAAGATTTAAAAGCGGCGGAAACCTTCCTGGGCTTGGTAAATGCCGCAGGTGTTTATCACAATTGTTCCACCCGTTTTGCTGATGGTTTCCGCTATGGTTTTGGTGCAGAAGTAGGAATTAGCACTCAACAAATGCCACCCCGTGGTCCAGTAGGTTTAGAAGGATTGGTAACATATAAGTATCAAATGACTGGTGATGGTCATATTGTGACTACCTATACTGGTGCAAATGCTAAGTCTTTTACTCACAAGGATCTAACCTAACGATAAGTAGCTTCCTGTTCTAAACTAATAAATATAATGATTCTGCCTTCACCATACTGTCCATGCAACTACTGCCAACAACCGATAAAGACTTTGCCGTCAAATTCAAAGCCTTGGTGAGCGATCGCCGGGAAGCTACAGTTGATGTAAGTGGGACAGTACGAGAGATTCTAGCTGATGTCAAAGTCCGGGGTGATGCCGCAATTAAGGAATATACCAGCCGTTTTGATCACTTCGACTTACAGTCATTGCCTCTGAGTGATACCTTTATTGCCGAACAAGCAGCTAAATGTCCTGTTGATGTCAAAGCAGCTCTAGAACTAGCTGCACAAAGAATTGCCGCTTTTCATGATCGACAATTACCGCAAGATGTAGGCTACACAGATACAGTCGGCGTGAGACTGGGACTAAATTGGGTAGCCCTATCCCAAGTCGGCATTTATGTCCCCGGTGGACGTGCCAGCTATCCTAGCTCGGTGCTCATGAATGCCTTACCTGCAAAAATTGTTGGTGTAGACAGGATAGTCATGACAGTACCAATGCCTCGCGGTGAGATTAATCCCGCAGTATTGGCCGCTGCTCAAATTGCTGGCGTTACGGAAATCTACGGTATTGGTGGGGCACAAGCAGTAGCAGCCTTAGCTTACGGTACTCAAAGCATTGCCCCTGTAGATAAAATTGTTGGCCCTGGTAATGCCTATGTTGCCGAAGCTAAACGCCAAGTCTTTGGCACTGTGGGGATTGACAGTATTGCTGGGCCATCAGAAATTTTGGTTGTAGCTGATAGTAAAAATAATCCCAATTGGATTGCTTGGGATTTACTCTCACAAGCAGAACACGATCCAAGTGCTCAGTCAATCTTAATTACTGATTCGGAAATATTTGCCCAGAAAGTGATTTTGGCAGTTGAACAAGTCCTCGCTAATCTACCCACTAAAGAAGCGGCAGCTGCTAGTTGGCAAAAGCATGGGGCGGTGATCATAGTCAGTGATTTAGCAGAAAGCATACCACTGTTAAATCAACTCGCTCCAGAACACGTGGAATTGTGCGTAGACGAACCACAACTACTTGCCAATCAAATTAAGTGTGCGGGTAGTGTATTTTTAGGACGCTATACCCCAGAAGCTATTGGCGATTATTTAGGAGGCCCTAACCATGTGCTACCTACCGCCCGTTCCGCCCGCTTTGCTTCTGGCTTGAGTGTGTATGATTTTCTCAAGCGCATTACCTATTTGGAATGCAATCAACAAGCATTGCAGACAATTGGTCAAGCAGCTGTGACGTTAGCACAAGCAGAAGGTTTGCCTGCTCATGCAGGTAGTGTGGCTGTGCGATTGGCAGAACAAGGTTGAGTTGGTCATTTGTTATTTATCATTTGGTTTTTTCTCTCCCCATGCCCCCGATATCAGTATAAATAATATAAAAAAGGGCTTGGGAGGGAAACCAAGCCCAAAATTCACTCAGGGTAAAAGTATAAGTACAATCTAAAATTATTGGCTGATTAAAACATCTTGCTGAAGAAGTATGCACCGTATTAAAAATGTATAATATATTGCTAAAATATTTTGCATCAATCATAAACTCTGCTTTATAGAAACCTTTAGAAGCTGCAAAAATAAATACACTCATGAAAATCGGGAATAGGACATAGTAAAGAAATTATTTATGCCCGATTACTTATCTAGGTTAAGTATATATTTACTTTCGGTTAAAATGACTGTTAACACTTCGACTACGCTCAGTGTTAACGACCATAAAGAGTGTTTATATAAAGATCCCATGTGATTGTTGAAAAAACTCACACTCAAAAAGCCTTCTTTCCTATTGCCTCTTATCTATGCAAATAATTTCAAAAATCAAAACGGATTGCTATATAATTTGAACGCGTAGCAACTTAATATGTAAAAAAAGGCTTGGTCAGTTGACCAAACCTGGTAAACAGAAGTGAAAGACTCTTGTAAATTAAATCATCCTGATTTTTGAAGTTCATCTACCGTTGGGTTATATGCATATACCTTGCCAACTGGTAAACATTTCCTGACGAGTGAATATATTTGATGATTAAAGTCCTCACTATAAAAGTATGTGTACTGGCGTGTCTAGGCTAAAATGTTGCAAACAATTTGGGAGCATCCCAAATGTGTAAATTTATTTTTTTGTAGTGCGGGCTTCTAGCTCGCTTCCTGGACATTAGGGAGCAAGATGCTCCCACTACAAATTTTATTTTTGCAAAATTGGGATGCTCCCAACAATTTTCTTGTGGTGCGGGCATCTTGCCCACTAATTAAAACGGGCATATTGCCCGTACTACAAGAGATTGTTAATACACAAAATTAGCTTAGACACGCTACTACGTATCTGTTCAAAAATCAAATATGAGTCCTATACCTTACCAACTGGTAAACATTTCCTGACGAGTAAATATATTTGATGACTAAAGTCCTCACTATAAAAGTTTTTTTGTAGCTGTGTAGCTAATTTGACTATTTGACCATGTTTAAAAAGTTTTGGGCATATAATTCGCTACTACACAAACTAAGTCCGCCTGCGCGGACTAACCAAAAATCAGGTCTTTCAAACCCACGGAGGTGGGTTTTGTCTGTGTAGCCAAGCCACTGCTTTGGGGAGACAGCGCCGTGGGCGGGTTTCCCGACTTGTAGCAAGTGGCGCGCGATTTCTAATCGCTAGGGCTGGTATTAATTTAGACTTTTCAAAGAACCTCTTATTTTGTACTCAATCAAGTCTTAAAAATATATCTGGGGATAGAGGCGCAAAATTTCACGCCTCTATGCTGAACACAACCTAAATTATATTTTCTAAATGTTGCACCAACTGAGGTGCTTGCATTACTCCCTCAATCCGATCCACTGGCTGACCTTGCTTGAACAGTACCAGAGTTGGTAGTGCATAAATATTATACTGGCTTGCTAACTCTGTATATTTTTCTGTGTCAATCTTGACGATTCGCAGACGATTACTCAGTTGGGCATTGACTTGCTCTAAAATTGGCACCATCATTTGACAGGGGCCACACCATTCCGCATAGAAATCTACCAACACAGGAACATCAGAACCAGACAGCATCTCTTCAAAGCTGTTGAATTGTTTTTTAGTAGCCATGTGACACACACCGCTCTTCTCTTATTTGCTTTCAATAGTAATGCGTAGCTCAGAAAATCGGTGTAACATCATTTTGTTTTTATTGTTGCTAAATCTCGCCCCAATCTCCTGGGACTACTTTGCATAATATAACTGGATAGTTGGAAGTCTTATTTTAGTAACGTGAAATAAGTCCACGAATTTTAAATCTTATTTTTAAAATAGCGTATTTTGCAAAATAAGATTTGCGATCGCACACCATTCCCCATCTAGGAAGTTCCGCTTTTTTGCTCGCATCTGGGGATTCTAGGTACGAATCGCCATAAGATGATTAGCGCGGTGATTTGAAATGCAAAGGAATAGTTCATGAGTGCAAATTTGCCCAGTCTACAAGGTAAAGTCGCAATTATCACTGGTGCATCACGGGGAATTGGACGAGCGATCGCTCAAGAATTAGCTAGTTATGGAGCCAGTATTGTTGTCAATTATGCTAGTTCTAGTGCTGCTGCTGACAGCCTAGTTGCGGAAATTACTGCCGCCGGAGGCGAAGCGATCGCCCTACAAGCCGACGTTTCTCAAATTGATCAGGTAGAGGCACTGTTCAACGCTGTCATCGATAAATATAAACGCATTGATATTTTGGTCAACAATGCAGGTATTACCCGCGACACACTCCTATTACGGATGAAGCCAGAAGATTGGCAAGCCGTCATCAACCTCAATCTTACTGGTGTTTTCTTATGCACTAGGGCTGCCAGTAAGGTGATGCTCAAGCAACGTTCGGGACGGATTATTAACATCGCCTCAGTCGCTGGACAAATGGGCAACCCTGGTCAAGCCAACTACAGCGCCGCCAAAGCAGGCGTCATTGGCTTCACCAAAACCGTCGCCAAAGAACTTGCACCCCGTGGAATCACCGTTAACGCCGTCTCCCCTGGCTTCATCACCACTGATATGACCAGCAATCTTAACAACACCGAAGAAATTCTCAAATATATCCCCCTCGGTCGCTACGGTCAACCAGAAGAAGTTGCTGGGATGGTGCGTTTCCTCGCCGCAGACCCCGCCGCCGCCTATATCACCGGGCAAGTCTTCAACGTCGATGGCGGTATGGTGATGGCGTAAACCGTCATAAGACATCTTTTACCTAAAATCCCCGTAGGACGTCAGGTTGTTTGCAAAAGCTTTTACAGAATGACAATTCATCCCCAGATTCAACAACGCCGAAACAAGAATGTAACAGAGGCTATTGATGGTTGATAAAACTGGCAAAATGTACCGCGATGTCAACCAAGAGTTGTCAGCAGCTTTCAAAAAAGGTGAGTTGGACGACTAGAGAAGAGAATAACGCAAAACCCCGGCTTGTTTAAAAAGTCCGGGGTCTAAACTCATCAAACTTGGAATTGTTGATCACACCCGTCTGACTCTTTGCCAGACAGTAAAACTCAAAAGCAAAATAATACTGATGGCAGTGGCTAGCATCACTGCTACAGTCATGCCCTGGACTCTCATCGCCAGCAAGTTGCAAGCTAAAGTAAATGACCACAGGGTAAATGCTGCCCGTCTTTGGGAGAATCCCCAAGCCAGTAAGCGGTGGTGCAGATGGTCTTTGCCAGGGTGACTCATCGGGTTTTTCCCTGCCATTAGTCGCCGCACAATTACTTGTGTGGTGTCTATGACTGGTAACAACAAAAATAAAACGGTCGGTACTAGAGAAAATACTGTATTGACTTGCAGTTTGCCTAGAATGCTAGTCGCCGCCAGCACATAACCGAAAAAGTATGCGCCAGCGTCACCCATGATGATTTTTGAGGGGTAGAAGTTGTGCCGTAAAAAGCCCAACGCTGCGCCCCCCAATGCTGCTAATACTAACGTTGCCGCCGCTTTATTGGAAATCTGAGCGGAAACACCCAACAGACTCATGGCAGTAATAAAGCTGATGCCTCCGGCCAAGCCATCCATACCATCCATCAGGTTGATGGCATTAGTAATGCCTACTACCCAAAATACCGTGAGCAATACAGAAAGTTGATAGTCAACGGGTGTACCAAAAGAGAGGTCAATTCTAATGCCATTGGCAACAAGTAACAGTGCGGTCAAAATCTGAGTCAACATTCGCACGGAGGGAGGCAAGCCGAATTGGTCATCGATAAAGCCCACAAGGACTAATATCGTGCCGCCCAAGAGAATGGTTAGCACCTGAACCAAAACGTTTTGCAATTCTATAGGTCGTAAGAGTGTCGCCAGTACCAAAGCGGCAATTACTCCCGTATAGATAGCCAGTCCCCCTGCATTGGGCAAGGGTTCTTTGTTGAGTCGTCGTGCGTTTGGTTGGTCAGCCCAACCCACCCGCAAGGCAAATTTGCGTACTGTCGGCATCAACCGCCATGTTACTAAGCAAGCCAAAAGGAACGTAAATACGACCGCTAACCAGCCGGTGCCGCTAGGTTCAGCAATACCGAGGGATTTAAGGGAGTTGTATAAAAAATTCATCTCCCAATTTAACCATTAGTACCAGTACTTGACATGAGTAGCAAATGTATATTAATCAATTTTTTGTTTTCCATTTGTAATCTGAATAGTTGGGAAAATTAGCACTCTTGCTCTGTGAGTGCTAAATTGTCTATTGGAAGCGCTTGAGAAATAAAACATGGCGAAAATTATTGCATTTGATGAGGAATCGCGGCGGGCCCTAGAACGGGGTGTTAATGCCCTTGCTGATGCCGTAAAAATCACCTTGGGACCCAAAGGACGTAACGTCCTGTTAGAAAAAAAATTTGGTGCACCCCAAATTGTCAACGATGGTATCACTGTTGCCAAAGAAATTGAATTAGAAGATCCTTTGGAAAACACAGGGGCAAGACTCATTCAAGAAGTGGCATCAAAAACTAAGGATGTTGCTGGGGATGGGACTACCACCGCCACGGTTTTAGCACAGGCGTTAATTCGGGAAGGGTTGAAGAACGTTGCTGCTGGTAGTAACCCTGTGAGTTTAAAGCGGGGGATGGACAAGACAGTCGAGGCTTTGGTACAGGAAATTGCCAGAATATCCAAGCCAGTGGAAGGAAGTGCGATCGCTCAAGTCGCTACTGTTTCAGCTGGTAATGATGAAGAAGTCGGCAGAATGCTTGCCGAAGCAATGGATAGAGTCACCAAAGACGGTGTAATTACCGTTGAGGAATCCAAGTCCCTGACAACTGAACTGGAAGTGGTAGAGGGTATGCAGATCGACCGGGGTTATATTTCCCCCTACTTTATCACCAACAACGAGCGGCAGACGGTTGAATTTGAAAATGCCCGCATTTTGATCACCGACAAAAAAATCAGCAGCATCCAGGATTTAGTACCTGTTTTGGAAAAAGTTGCCCGTTTAGGTCAATCTTTGCTGATTATTGCGGAAGATGTGGAAGGCGATGCTCTAGCGACTTTGGTGGTTAACAAAGCGCGGGGCGTACTATCTGTAGCGGCAATCAAAGCCCCTGGATTTGGCGATCGCCGCAAAGCTTTGTTACAAGATATTGCTATCCTTACTGATGGTCAGTTGATTTCGGAAGAAATTGGCTTAAGCCTAGATACTGCTTCTGTAGAAGCCCTAGGTACTGCCCGTAACATCACCATTGACAAAGAAAGCACCACCATTGTGGCTGGTAGCACCACCAAGCCAGAAATCCAAAAGCGAATTGCTCAAATTCGCAAGCAGTTAGAAGAAACTGATTCTGAATACGATCAGGAAAAACTCCAAGAACGCATTGCCAAGCTAGCTGGTGGCGTAGCGGTGATTAAAGTGGGTGCGGCTACGGAAACCGAACTCAAAGACCGAAAACTGCGAATTGAAGACGCTCTTAACGCCACAAAAGCTGCTGTGGAAGAAGGCATTGTTCCTGGTGGTGGCACAACCCTGATTCATTTAGCCACCAAGGTAGAGGCGATTAAGAACAGCCTCGAAGATAGTGAAGAAAAAATTGGGGCTGATATTATCGGACGAGCGTTGGAAGCTCCTCTGTGCCAAATAGCCGATAACGCTGGTGCCGAAGGTTCGATTATCGTCTCTAAAGTCCGCAATACCGATTTCAACATCGGTTACAACGCTGCTACTGGTGAATTTGAAGACTTAATTGCTGCTGGGATTATCGACCCTGCCAAAGTCGTGCGCTCTGCACTGCAAAACGCCGTTTCAATCGCTGGTTTAGTGTTAACCACCGAAGCCCTCGTTGTCGAAAAGCCGGAGAAAAAATCTGCTGCTCCTGCCCCTGACATGGGCGGCATGGGTGGTATGGGCGGCATGGGTGGCATGGGCGGCATGGGCGGCATGGGTATGTTCTAATCTCCATTTCCCTAGCTAGAATATCCTTTACACAGTTTGTCTAAATCAGGCAAACTGTTTTTTGTTATTTGTCAAGTGTCCAGAGTCAACGGTCATTAGTGATTAAGTAGGTGGGCGTAAATAAAGTTAACTGGCAAGGGTCGTCATTTGTCCTTTGTCATTCGGGAGCATCTCAAATGTGTAAATTTATTTTTTTGCAGTGATGGCTCTCTAGCCCGCTTCCTGGACATTAGGGAGCAAGATGCTCTCACTACAAATTTTATTTTTGCAAAATTGGGATGCTCCCTGTTATTCGTCATTGGTAAGGATTTTAGGCGTGTTTACTTTTAGTAACATAGTTTTGTTTATTGCCGCCTACCTACTTACTCTCATATCCCATGCCCAATGCCCCGTCAGCAAAAAGTATGATCAAAAAACTTCACCATTTTTCCAAAGCAGTAACTAAGTCATTTCGTAATGACTACTATCATCAACCAGGAACTTTACCAGGAACTCTCATCATTGATGAAAATGCAGAATTCCCAACAATTTTTTTGATTGACTATAACCAAGATAGTTTTATTCGTAAACAAGTAGAAGCCCCAGAAGAGTGCCTTGATTATCTAGATAGTGAATCTGTTTCTTGGGTAGACTTACAGGGGTTAGGTAATCAAGACATATTACAAAGAATGGGTAGAGTTTTTGATTTACATCCTCTAGTTTTAGAAGATGTAGTCAATATGGTAGAGCGTCCCAAAATAGAAGATTATGAAGACCAACTTTTGTTTATTGCTCGGATGGTAGTGCCCAAAGAGCGAACATTTGGTTTTTACAGCGAGCAAGTAAGTTTTTGGACTTTGGACAAAAAGAAAATAGTTCGCGAGTGAGACTCGCGAATAAATGAATGATTAATCCTGTTTATAGTGACGAGCAGAAAAAAGCATAGCCACCAGAGACCCAACAAATAGTAATAT
>JAESGB010000116.1_pt1 | contig 46905 bp, 49 predicted proteins | sample 9266211 | NCBI WGS metagenome assembly JAESGB01 (sample SAMN14514844, study PRJNA621659) | algae metagenome | isolation source: Goleter apudmare HA4340-LM2 and co-occurring heterotrophs from cave wall... | place: USA: Maniniholo cave, Kauai, Hawaii | collected 2009-07-28 | reverse complement strand
TCTCGTGGTCCAGCACCATCCGCACCGCCCGGGCGCGCACCTCAGGTGAGAACTTGTTCGTCGTCTTGCTCGTCATAGCCCCTTCCTCTCAGGAGTTGGGGCCTCCGACAAACCCGGCGCGGTTCAATTCGCTATCGCGCCGCGCTCTGCGTGTCGTCGGCGCTTGCTTTGTTGGCAGTGTCCAGCTTGGGCATGGGCGGCCCTCACAACGCAATCGGCTGGGTCAATTTCCTGCTGCTGGTGTCTTTTCCGCTGGCCATTTGGCTAACGCGACACGGTGCAGCCGCACCTTACCTTCAGTTCTTGTCCCTCGCGATTGCCGCGGTGGCGGTTGGCTGGGTGACCTTCGTCGTCTTCGCAGGTTAACGTCCGCTTTCCTTCCACTATCAGCCGCTCGGGACTGCTCTGGCGGTTTTTGGAAGCGGACAGGCCGCTTACCGCCCGCTAGCAGCCGTTCGCTCCTGGAGTCTCAACTCCCGGTATGCGCCTCACCCGACAAAACGATACTCCTGCTGCCGTGAGGGAGCCATCCGGCAGATCGGGCGCTTGTCCTTTGGTATCGGGTAGTCGAGGTCCACAACCTATGAAGGCGTGGGTGGGAGTGTCGTTGATGGTCGCTGCGTTGCTGGCCGAGCCGTTGACCGCGCAACAAAGCCCCGCCGCGCTATATCCCGACCTGTTCGCCGCGGTGCAGACCGGGCGGCTGTTCCCCGACGGCAAGACCTTCGTCGATGCGACGCCCAAGCGCGATCCGGCGGCGATCGTGGCAGATTACCGCCGGCTGGCGCCCAGGACGCCCGAGGCGCTGCGCGCGTTCGTGCTGGCGAATTTCTCCGTGCCCGGCGTCAACGATCGCGGCGAGGCGGACCTGCGGCAGCATGTCCGCGATCTGTGGCCGATGCTGGTGCGTCAGCCCGATCGCGTGGTGGGGGGATCGTCGCTGCTGCCGATGGCGCACCGCTATGTCGTGCCGGGCGGGCGGTTTCGCGAGATGTATTATTGGGACAGCTATTTCACCATGCTGGGGCTCGCCGTCGACGGGCAGCAGCCGCTGGTGGAATCGATGCTGGCGAACTTCACCAACGTGATCGAGCGCTACGGCCACATCCCGAACGGCATGCGGACCTATTATCTCAGCCGGTCGCAGCCGCCGTTCTTCGCGCTGATGCTCGACCTGTCGAAGGATGCCGATCCCGCGACGGCGGCGCGGCGGCTGGCGGCGCTGAAGACCGAACATGCCTATTGGATGAAGGGCGCCGACTGCCTGGATGCCAGCGGCGCCTGCGCGCGGGTGGTGCGCATGCCCGATGGGACGCTGCTCAACCGCTATTGGGACGACCGCGCGCTGCCGCGCGACGAAAGCTATGCCGAGGATGTGATCACCGCCAAGGAGGATGACACACGCCCCGCGGCAACACTGTACCGCCACCTGCGCGCCGGCGCGGAGAGTGGGTGGGATTACAGCAGCCGCTGGCTGGCGGACCCGCAGCGGCTCGCCTCGATCCGCACGACCGACATCGTGCCGGTCGACCTCAACAGCCTGATGCTGATGATGGAGGAGGCAATCGCGCGGCGCTCGGCAGCGGCGGGGGATGCGGACGGCGCAGCGCGGTTCGGCGCGCTGGCGGCGAAGCGGCGGGCGGCGCTGGACCGCTATTTCTGGGTGGCGCGCGAAGGTCGCTATGCCGATTGGGACCGGGTAGCGGGCAAGCCGACGCCGCGCGTCTCGGCGGCGATGCTGTTTCCGCTGTTCGCCGGGGCGGCTTCCCCGCAGCAGGCGCGCGCGGTGGCGGCGACGGTCAGGCGGGAGCTGCTGGCGACGGGCGGGCTCAGGACCACGCCGGTGCGCACCGGGCAGCAATGGGACACGCCCAACGGCTGGGCGCCGCTGCAATGGGTCGCGATCGCCGGGTTGGAGCGGAGCGGCGAGCCGGCATTGGCGCGCGAGATCGCCATGCGCTGGCTCGGCACGGTGGAGGCCGCCTATGCCGAGACGGGCAAGATGCTCGAAAAATATGACGTGGAGGAGCGCAAGGCTGGCGGCGGGGGCGAGTATCCGACGCAGGACGGCTTTGGCTGGACCAACGGCGTGACCAGCGCGCTGATGGAGCGCTACCCGGATTTGTGAGGTGGCCGCCCGGTAGCGTGCCTCAACAGCACCGCCCGCCGCCGCTGCCGTAGCGGGCCTGCTGACGGTCGCGGAAGAATTCGGCGCGGGTCATCGGCCTCCGCTCGGGGTGATGGCTGGCGATGTGGCGGCAATAAGTGTCGTAATCGGGCATCCCGACCATCAGCCGCGCGGTCTGGGCGAGGCGCGAGAAGAGCGTCATCGGGCGAGCTCCAACGCGGGCGGAATCTCGGTGACGCTGGCGCGCGGGATGCGGCGTGCGGCGAGGCAGGTGCGCACCGTATAGACCAGGATCGCGGCGACGACGCCGAGGAACAGCGCGCACAGCGCGGCGTCGATGCGGTCGTTGAAGACGATACGCCTCATCTCCGCCATCGTCGTGGCCGGGCGCAGCAGCTCGCCGCGCGCGATCGCGTCCGAGAAGACGTTGGCGTGGGCGAGGAAGCCGACCTTCGGATCGGGGTGGAACAGTTTCATCAGCCCTGCGGTGCCGGTGCACAGGACGAGCCAGGCGGCGGGCATGATCGTCACCCAGGCGAAGTAGTCGCGTTTCATGCGGAACAGCACGACGGTGGCGAGCATCAGCGCCACCGCGGCGAGCATCTGGTTGGAGATGCCGAACAGCGGCCAGAGTGTGTTCACCCCGCCGAGCGGGTCGGTGACGCCCTGGTAGAGGAAGAACCCCCAGGCGGCGACGCAGATCAGCGTCGCAATCAGACCCGGCAGGAAGCTCGACGTCTCCTTGAACCGCGGGGAGGCGAGGCCAAGCAGGTCCTGCAGCATGAAACGGCCCGATCGCGTGCCGGCATCGACGGCGGTGAGGATGAACAAAGCCTCGAACAGGATCGCGAAATGATACCAGAAAGCTTTCATGCCCGGCCCGCCGAGCACGTTGCTGAAGATCTCCGCCATCGCCACCGCCAGCGTGGGCGCGCCGCCCGCGCGGCTGACGATGGTCGTCTCGCCCACCTCGCGCGCAGTGGTGGCGAGCGTGTCGGCGGAGATGGGAAAGCCCATCGCGGTGATCGCGGACGCCGCCGTCGCGGGGTCGCCGCCGGTGATCGCGGCGGGCGCGTTCATCGCGAAATAGATACCGGGATCGAGGATCGAGGCCGCGATCAGCGCCATGATCGCCACCGCGCTTTCCATCAGCATCGCGCCATAACCGATGAACGGCGCGTCGCCCTCGCTCGCGATCAGCTTGGGCGTGGTGCCGCTGGAAATGAGCGCGTGAAAGCCTGAGACGGCACCGCACGCGATGGTGATGAACAGGAAGGGGAACAGCGGCCCCGCCCACACCGGGCCGGTGCCGGTGAAGGCGAACTGCGTCAGCGCCGGCATGCGCAGCGGCGGCGCGAGCACGACGATGCCGATCGCCAGCGCGGCGATCGCGCCGATTTTCAGAAAGGTGGACAGGTAATCGCGCGGCGCGAGCAGCAGCCAGACGGGGAGCAGCGAGGCGATCGCGCCGTAAGCAATCAGCCCGAAGCACAATTGCACCGGCGTCAGCGTAAAGATCGGCGCCCAGAAGGCGCTTTCCGCCACCGACTGGCCGAAGACGATCGCCGCGATCAGGCCGATGAAGCCGATGATCGACACCTCGCCGATCGCGCCGGGGCGGATCCAGCGGGTATAGGCGCCCATCAGCATCGCGAGCGGCACGGTGGCGATCACGGTGAACAGCCCCCACGGGCTCTCCGCCAACGCACGCACCACGATCAGCGCGAGCACGGCGAGGATGATGACCATGATCGCAAAGGCGCCGACCAGCGCGATCGTGCCGGGGATCGCGCCCATTTCCATGCGGACGAGCTCGCCCATCGACTTGCCGTCGCGGCGCATCGAAATGAACAGGATTATGAAATCCTGCACCGCGCCCGCCAGCACCACGCCGGCGAGGATCCACAGCGTGCCGGGCAGATAGCCCATCTGCGCCGCAAGCACCGGGCCGACCAGCGGGCCGGCGCCCGCGATGGCCGCGAAATGGTGGCCGAACAGCACCCGGCGGTCGGTGGCGACATAGTCGAGCCCGTCGGCGCGGCGCACCGCCGGAGTGGGCCGTGCAGGATCGATGCCCATCACCGCGCGCGCGATGAACAGCGCGTAGTAGCGATAGGCGACCAGATAGACCGAGACGGCCGCCGCGACGATCCACAGCGCGTTGACCGGCTCCCCACGCACGGTGGCGACGACGCCGAGGCTGGCGGCGCCGACCAAAGCCAGCGCAATCCACGGAAGATGCCGCGTCATCACCAATCCCCCTTGCGCTGCGTCGTCATCCCCCGCCCCTAAGCCAAGGTTCGCGCGGGGGCCAGCATCGCGCGGGCGGGGTGCTTCTGCGCGGCGATCGCAGGCCGTGGGAACCTCGATACGGGTTCCGGCGATTGGGGCACACCGAAATCGAAAGGTGCAGCATGGCGGAAGCGACCTGGGGTGGTGCCGATGGCGCCGCGATCGACTGGAAGATGAGCGCGTCGCTCGAAAACGTGACGCGCGCCGGCGCCGAAGTGCCCGAGGTCACCAATCTGGAGGCGGCCGTCCGGGCCTGGCAGCAGCTAGACGGCGACATGCAAAAGGATGCCGTGCTGACGCTCGAGCGGCCGGTGCATGTGGGCGGCGCGCTGCCGCTCGACAGGTTCGTCGGCGGCGCTATCGGCGATCTCGCGCAACGCATGCCGGCCTGAGCCGCCGGCGACGCATCAAGAAAGAAGGAAGCAGTGATGGCGAACAGCCAGTTGGAGATCGATACCAGTTCCGTGCTCGACAATATCGATGCCGAGCTTGTGGAATTCACCGGCGAGGTCGACGGCGACGATTACGAGTTCGCCGTGCAATACGACCTGTTGGAGGCGCTGAGCGGCGATCGGCCCGATGGTGACGGCGTGGACATGTTCAACCGCTTCATCGATCAGGTGACCGAAGCGGCACTGTCCGCGCTCAGCCGCAATTCGGATGCGAACCCGATCGTGGTGAGCGAATCCGACCTCGAATAGCCGGCAACGGTGAAGGTGGCGCAGCCGCAGCTTGCGCCGCCCCGCCGCGCTTGCCACAGCGGCAGGCATGAAGCGGCGGCATCTTCACCGGGCGGCGGCATGACGGCGCGCATCGCCCTGCCGCCCGGCGGCTTTGCCGGGCCGGTGAAACGCTCGATCACCATCGCCGGGCACCCGACCTCGATCAGCCTGGAGCCGCTATTCTGGACGGCGCTGGAGCAGGCCGCGGTTGCGCACGGCCTGCCCTTGTCCGCGCTGGTCGCGGAGATCGATGCCGTGCGCATCCTGGCCGCCGATCCGCCCAATCTCGCCAGCGCGCTGCGCACCTGGCTGCTGGATATGAGCCAGATGCGCGAGATTGATAGTCACTCGCAACAAGGTTGACAGGATAGCAGCCCGCGTTCCATCGCGCAGGTCATGCCTTTCCCGGACAATCGCGCATGCTGATCGCCATTCCCGACGTGCTCGACGCGGCCGAGCTTGCCCGGCTGCGCGCCATCATCGATGCGGCCGAATCGGTCGACGGCAACGTCACCTCAGGCCAGCAATCGGCCCTGGCCAAGCGCAACGAGCAATTGCCCGAGGACGGCGCCGCCGCGCGCGAGGCGGGGCGGATCGTGCTCGATGCGCTCGGCCGGTCGGCGCTATTCTTCGCCGCCGCGCTGCCGCTCAAGGTCTTTCCGCCCTTGTTCAATCGCTATGGCGAGGGGCAGGCGTTCGGGACGCATGTCGACAACGCTATCCGGATTCAGCGCGGCAGCGATTTCCGCATCCGATCCGACCTGTCGTGCACGCTCTTCCTCGCCGATCCGGCAAGTTACGACGGCGGCGAGCTGGTGATCGAAGATCTGTTCGGGCAGCAGCAAGTGAAGCTGCCGGCCGGCCATGCGGTGGTCTACCCCTCTTCCAGCCTGCACCGCGTCACACCCGTCACGCGGGGATGCCGCGTCGCCTCGTTCTTCTGGTTGCAATCCATGGTGCGCAGCGACGCCGACCGGCGCATCCTGTTCGAGCTGGATCGCAGCATCCAGTCGGTGGCGGCGGACCGGGGGCAGGACGATCCGGCGGTGATCCAGCTGACCGGCGTGTACCACAATCTGCTGCGCCGCTGGGCCGATGCCTGAGCGCGCGTGGGCGCGGAAACGCTGCAACCACCACATTTCCCTCGGCGGCGTTTCGCGCTAGCGCGTTTCTGTCGATCCGTTCAGGAAGCCGACAGCGAACCGAGTTAGGCACGGGCGTCAAGGCCAACCCGCCTTCGTGCACGTGAAAGAAAGAAGGAAGCCGCGATGTCGCAGACGGAAACGTTGATCGAGACGCCGGAGGCGCGCGGCCCCGCGCGTGCCGACCGCCGCGCCTTCTTCGCCAATGCGCTGGGCGCCGCAGCGGTCGGGGCAGGGGCGCTGGCGCTGACGGCGCAGCCCGCCGCCGCGCAAAGCGCCGCGACCGAGGTGGACGCGCTGAACTTCATCCTGAACATCGAATATCTGCAGGCGAACTTCTTCGCCGTGGCGACCGGCGGCACCGCGCTGGCCGCGGCGGATATTTCGGGCAGTGGCACGGCGGGCGCGGCATCGGGCGCACGCGCCGTCAGCTTTGCCGATGCGGTCTTCGCCTCGATCGCGAAGGAAATGGCGGCGGACGGGCTGGCGCACGTCAAGTTCCTGCGCGCGTCGCTCACCAGCAACTTTGCCGTCGCGCAGCCGGCGATCGATCTCAGCGCAGCGGCCGGCGGCGCGTTCAGCAGCCTGGCGCGCCTCGCCGGGCTGGTCGGCGCAGGCCAGGCGTTCGATCCTTACGCCAGCGAGAGCAATTTCCTCCTCGCCGCCTTCATGCTGAAGGACGTGACCGTCACCGCCTATCAGGGCATCCTCGGCCTCGTCACCACCCGCTCGTTCCTGGAGCCCGTCGCCGGCCTGATGTCGACCGAGGCGCATCATGCCGCCGCCCTGCGCGGGCTGCTGTATCGTCGCGGCCTCGCCACGCCGTCGCTGATCGAGGCGAGCGAGGCGATCTCCAATGCGCGCGACACGCTGGACGGCGCGGCCGCCGATCTCGACCAGGGCGTGCGGCCGGGCACCAATGCCTCGGGCGCCGCAGTGGCGAACGTCGCGCCGCTCACCGCCAGCGGCACCGCGATCAGCCGCACGCCGCAGCAGGTGCTCAACATCCTGTATCTGAACAGCGGCACGGCGACGAGCGGCGGGTTCTTTACCGCCGGGCTGAACGGCACGATCAAGTCCACCGCGACGAGCTGAGGCGCTGCCCGCCTCGCCCGCTTTATCCGTTTTCAGGACGCTCCCATGACCGACCACGATAATCCGATCCCGACGCACGATGCCGCCGACGCGCGGTACGCCGAGCGCCGTCGTTTCCTTCAGCTGGCCGGCGGTGCCTCGATCGCGGCCGGCGGGCTGGCGTTGCTGTCCGCCTGCGGTGGCAACGACGATAACGATCCCGATCCCACCCCGACGCCGACCCCCACGCCGACGCCGACCTCCACCTCCACCAGCAATGGCGATCGCGGCACGGTGAACTTCGCGTTGCAGATGGAATATCTGCAGGCGCAATATTTCAGCTACGCGCTCACCGGCGCGGGCGTGCCGGCCGATCTATTGACCGGCACGGGTGCCGCCGGCGCGGTGACCGGCGGCGCGGCGGTGTCCTTCAGCGACGCCTTTCTTGCCGCTTGCGCGCGGGAGATCGCGGCGGAGGCGCAGCGGCGCATTGCCTATCTGCGCGGCATCGTCACGGTGGAAGCGGTGGCGCAGCCCGCCATCGATATTTCGGCGACGCCCTTCTCCACCGCGCTCGGCGAAACGTTCAACCCCTATGCCAATGAGGGCAATTTCCTGCTCGGCGCCTTTTTCCTGCAGGACGTGATCGTCACGGCGTACAAGGGGCTGCAGCCGTTCATCAACATCGGCACGACGCGCACCGGCTTCTTCGGCCTGCTCGGCGCGCAAAGCTATCATGCCGGGCTGATCCGCACCGCCATCTACGCCGATGCCGACCTGCGCGCCCGCGCCACCCGCTTCAGCGACGCGCGTGATGCGCTGGATGGCGCAAGCGACCAGGATCAGGGCGTCGTGGTGAACGGCGCGGCGAACATCTCGCCCGCCGACGCCAATGGCGTCACCTTCAGCCGTGCGACCACCACCGCGCTGAACATCCTCTACGTGAACAAGGCGACCGTCTCCGCCGGCGGCTTCTTCCCGGCCGGGCTCAACGGCGACCTGAAGACCAGCGCCGCCAGTTGACGCGCAGCGCGGGTTTACCGCGCTTCGCGAACGGCGTAGAACGGCCATATCCCCGGGGGACCGCTGACGGCGGTTGAGAGGGGGGCACGAGCCCCCGACCCGCTGAACCTGATCCGGTTGACACCGGCGGAGGGAGGGAGCGGCGCGCCACCCGTGGCAATCCGTCTTTCGCTCTTCGGCTTATGGAGAGTGACAGACATGGCCGACGTAGATTCCCCCATCGAAGCGCGCGGCGCCATCGGCGTCACCACCGGCCCGATCCGCGGCAGCCGCAAGATCCACGTCGCGGCCCCCGGAAACCCGAAGGTGCAGGTCGCGATGCGCGCGATCGATCTGGAGCCGGGCTGCGGCGAGCCCCCGCTCAACGTCTATGACACGTCAGGGCCGTACAGCGACCCCAACGTCCGCATCGACATCAACGCCGGCCTGGCGTCGCTGCGCCGCGACTGGATCATGGGTCGCGGCGACGTCGAGGCTTATGACGCGCGCGAGATCCGGCCGGAGGACAACGGCCAGCTCGGCCCGGATCGTTCGGGCGGCGTCCAGCCCTTCCCGAACGTCGTGAAGCGCCCGCTGCGCGCCAAGCCGGGGCAGAACGTCAGCCAGATGCACTACGCCCGCTGCGGCATCATCACGCCCGAGATGGAATATGTCGCCACGCGCGAGAATCTCGGCCGCGAGATGCTGCGTGAGTACGCCCGCGACGGCGAGAGCTTCGGCGCCGCCATTCCCGACTACGTCACCCCCGAATTCGTGCGTGACGAGGTTGCGCGGGGCCGCGCGATCATCCCCAACAACATCAACCACCCCGAGAGCGAGCCGATGGCGATCGGCCGCAACTTCCTGGTCAAGATCAACGCCAACATCGGCAACAGCGCGGTCGCCAGCAACGTCGCCACCGAAGTCGACAAGCTCGTCTGGGCGATCCGCTGGGGCGCGGACACGGTGATGGACCTCTCAACGGGCCGCAACATCCACGACACGCGCGAATGGATCATCCGCAATTCGCCCGTGCCGATCGGCACCGTGCCGATCTACCAGGCGCTGGAGAAGGTCGGCGGCATCGCCGAGGACCTGACGTGGGAGATCTTCCGCGACACGCTGATCGAACAGGCCGAGCAGGGCGTCGATTATTTCACCATCCACGCCGGCGTCCGCCTGCCGTACGTGCCGCTGACCGCCAAGCGCGTCACCGGCATCGTCAGCCGCGGCGGATCGATCATGGCGAAATGGTGCCTTGCGCACCATAAGGAGAGCTTCCTTTACGAGCGGTTCGACGAGATCACCGAGATCATGAAGGCGTATGACATCGCCTATTCGCTCGGCGACGGCCTGCGCCCCGGCTCGATCGCAGACGCCAACGACGAGGCGCAGTTCGCCGAGCTCTATACGCTGGGCGAGCTGACCCACCGCGCGTGGAAGCAGGACGTGCAGGTGATGATCGAGGGCCCCGGCCACGTGCCGATGCACAAGATCAAGGAGAATATGGACAAGCAGCTGGAGGCGTGCGGCGAGGCACCCTTCTACACGCTCGGGCCGCTGACCACCGACATCGCGCCGGGCTACGACCATATCACCAGCGGCATCGGCGCGGCGATGATCGGTTGGTACGGCACGGCGATGCTCTGCTACGTCACGCCCAAGGAGCATCTCGGGCTTCCGGATCGCGATGACGTGAAGGTGGGTGTGGTGACCTACAAGCTCGCCGCCCATGCCGCGGACCTCGCCAAGGGGCATCCGGCGGCCAAGATGCGCGACGATGCCCTGTCGCGCGCCCGCTTCGAGTTCCGCTGGCGCGATCAGTTCAACCTGTCGCTCGATCCGGAGACGGCGGAACAGTACCACGATCAGACGCTGCCAGCCGAAGGCGCCAAGACCGCGCATTTCTGCTCCATGTGCGGGCCGAAATTCTGCTCGATGAAGATCACGCAGGAAGTGCGGGACTTCGCCCGGCTGCAGAACCAGGGCAGCGAAGGCTTCCTCGCCACCGCCGAGGCGGAAGCCGGCATGGCGAAGATGAGCAACGTCTACGAGGAGACCGGGCGTGAGCTCTACATGGGCGCCGGTGACCGCGAGCACGACTAAGTCGTCGTCGCACCGCTGAAACTCTCCTGTACCCGCGGCTTACCGGCCGCGGGTACAACCATTTTGGGGGTCACGCCGGGCACGCCGAACGCTAGTCTGACGGGCGATTCAGGCGAGGAGCGATCGTGTCGAAGGTGGAGGCGTTGACGGAAAAGGAGAAGGAGACGCTGCGCCTGCTTCTCGTCGGCCATGACGCCAAGTCGATGGCGCGCCACTTCGACCTGTCGGTGCACACGATCAACGAACGGCTGCGCGACGCGCGGCGCAAATTGTCGGTATCGAGCAGCAAGGAGGCCGCGCGGCTACTGCACGATGCGGAGGGCGCGACCCCCGAAATGCTTGGGGACACCGCGTTGCGGGATGCGGGCGCGCCGCGGGCTGCCGATGATCGCGTCCATGCTCAGCCCGCCTCGCAATCGTCGCGGGCCGCCGGCTGGGCGATAGGAGGAATAGCCATGCTGTCGATCATCGCCGCGCTGCTCGCCGTGTCCGCACCCAATCAGGTGCCCGCCGAGTCGACCCCCGCCGAGCCAACTACCGCCGCCTCACCCGCGCCCGCCGAAAGCGCCGTCAGCAAGGCAGCGCGCGATTGGCTGGCGCTGGTCGACGCGTCCGACTGGCAGCGAAGCTGGGAAGGGACGGCGGCATCCTTCCGCGCCGCCAACACGGTCGCCAATTGGCAGGCGGCATCGCAGCAGGCGCGTGTGCCGCTCGGCCGCGTGGTCTCACGTACGCTGATCAGCGACGTCGATACGCCCGCCCCGCCCAACGGCTACCGCACGGTGCAATTCCGCACCGACTTCGCCAACAAGCGCGGCGCCACCGAAACCGTGTCGCTGAACCGCGAAGATGGCGGCTGGAAGGTTGTGGGCATCTATATTTAGTGACGCGCCCCGGTCCGTTCGGGCATTAAGGTCGCCGGGTCGCGCCGTCAGCAGCGATCCGGTGCCATCCGTCAAAACGATACGGCACTAAGCAGTATCCCGTGACGATCATCGGTCGAGCAGCTCCATGATCTCCCGAGCGCCGTGGATCACACGAACGATATCCACGAACTCGCCGTTGATACGATAAAGCACCAGATATCGTCCCACGACGACGCTCCGGGCACCCGCGCCGATCTCCGGCCGCGCACGTCCGCTCTCGGGGAAGTCGGCAAGCCGGGCGACGCCGGCCGCCAATCGTTCAACCATGCGTGTCGCTGCCGCAGGATCGTCGGCGGCGATGTGGAGCCAGATGTCGTCCACGTCGCGGATCGCGCGTGGAAGGCGGCGGATCCTCAATCGCCCCGCCGCGTGTCAGCGAGTCGCTGCTCGCCGCGTTGCGCAATCTTTACCGCATCGAAGTTGCCCTCGATCCCCGCGCCGCTTGCCTCTCCCTGCGCCCATAGCTGCCGCAGCGCATCGACCAATCCTTCGCGGTCCTCGTGATCGCGCTCGGCATGGGTATCGCGGAAGCGGCGCAGCCGTTCCTCGGCAAGGTAGAACTTTTCGAGCTCGTCGAGGTGCGCCTCGATCGCCTCCCGAGCGTAATACGTCTTGGTTCGACCCGTTTTCTCGGCAAGCGCTTCGAGCCGCCGCTCAGTGTCCTCAGCTAGTCGAACTGCTAACATCGCCGTCTCCTGCTATACGAATATAGCGCGAAGCCTCACCGCGCTCAATAATGATAGCGGCACTGCGCGATCTCCAGTGTCTGCGCGTCGCCGTGGCCGGTGACGCGGTACACGAGGCGGTGTTCGCGGTTGATGCGGCGGGACCACCAGCCGGAGAGGTTGCCGCCGAGCGGCTCGGGCTTGCCCGTGCCGCGGAAGGGATCGCGCTGGCATTCCTTGATCAGCGCGTTGACGCGCTCCAGCCCGCGACGATCATCGCCCTGCCAGTGCAGATACTGCTGCCAGGCCCGGTCGGAAAACATCAGCCTCACGGCTCGATCAGGTCGCGCTCGATCCCCTTGCCCGCGTCGAGTTCGGCAATGCTGGCCAGCAATTCGCGCGCATTTGCCGGCGATTGCAGCAGGTAAAGCGTCTCCTCGATCGACGCCCATTCGCTTTCGGAGATCAGCACCGCGCCCTCGCCCTTCTGGCGCGTGATCGCGACCGGGGCCTTGTCGGCGACGACACGATCCACCAGCGCCTTCATGTTGGCGCGCGCTTCGGAAATGCTGATCGACTGCATACCCTTGATGTACGTGCTTTTGTACAAGGTTCAAGCGGCTCCCACCATCCATGCTGCAAATTCCGCGTTATGCCCGACAGGGGGCGACGGTTGCGCAGCGCCGCTGCTACAGCCCCGGGCATGTTGCCTGAAACTCCCCTCACCGCCCAGCCGCCCACCCCCGATCAGAGCGCGCCCGAGGGCGTCCGCCACCCGCCTTATGCCTTTATCGCGCTGGCGGCGCTCGCGGGGGCGGTGCTGATCCTGGCGCTGCTAGGCGGGACGATCGCACGCGGCGCGCAATTCCATTTCGACCAGACGATCATGCTGGCGCTGCGCACCGCGGGCGATCTGTCGACGCCGATCGGGCCGCCCGCCGTGCAGACGGCAATGATCGATTTCACCGCGCTGGGCGGCGGCACGGTGCTGACGCTCGTCACTATTCTGGCGGTCGGTTTTCTGCTGGCGAGCCGGCATCTTCTCACCGCCGCGCTGGTCTTCGGCGGCACCGTCACCGGGTCGGCGCTGATCCACGTCGGCAAGATCTTGGTCGGGCGCGATCGGCCGGCGCTGGTGGATCATCTGGTCGAGGTGAGCTCGGCCAGTTTCCCCAGCGGCCATGCCGGCAACAGTGCCATCGTCTATCTCACCATCGCGCTGACGGTGATGCAGATCGTGCCGAGCCGCGCGGCGCGGGCGTATCTGTTCGGCGCGACGATTGCCCTGGTGCTGCTGATCGGCGCGAGCCGCGTGTACCTTGGCGTGCATTGGCCGAGCGACGTGCTGGCGGGGTGGAGCGCAGGCGCGCTCTGGGCGCTGTCATGGTGGGCGTTCGGCGCCTGGCTGCGGCTACGATACGGCCGCCGCTAAGCCGCTGTCCTACACGCCGCCTTCTGTGTCATCGCGCCGATATTGAACAGAAGGAGAACAAAGATGCGGATGCTGGTAGAGCGCGCGATCGACGCAAACGGCCATATACTCGCGGGCAAGCCGGGCGGTCGCGGTCGGCGCGTCACGGTGAACCTCGCCGAATCGCCGCTATCGTGGCTTGGCGCGCGGGGGCTGCTGACGGCGCGGCAGCTTGCCGCGGGCGAGCAGTTGCGCGCCGATTACGAGCGCGCGGCGATCGGCCCGGCGGTGACGATGCGCTGGTCGGCGCGGGTCGATGGTGGGGCGGGGCAAGCGCTGGAGCCGACCGCCGCGCATCTCGCCGCCAAGCGCCGCTTCGATGCTGCCGTCGCGGCGGTCGGGCGCGGGCTGAACGATGTGTTGTGGCGCGTGGTGTGCGCGGGCGAGGGGTTGCCGGTCGCCGAAAAGGCGCTGGGCTGGCCGGCGCGATCAGGGCGGCTGGTGCTGACCATGGCGCTCGATCGGCTGGCCGATCATTACCGGATCGCCTGAGCTGTGCCCGCGAGCGCGCAGGCTTGCTGCCGCTGCGACTTGCGCGGATAAGCGGCGACCATGCGGCTTCCCATCACCAAATGTCACGGCTCCGGCAATGATTTTGCCCTGATCGACGCGCGCGATCTGGCGCTGGACGACGCCGAGTGGGCGCAGGTCGCGCGCGCGCTGGCCGATCGCGATGGGCCGGTCGGCGGAGACGGCATCCTGCTGCTGACCGGCGCGGATGATGTGGCGGCGTTCGGCATGCGCATCTTCAACGCCGACGGCTCGGAGCCGGAAACCTGCCTCAACGGCCTGCGCTGCGTTGCACGCGCGGGGCTGGAGGCGACCGGCCTGACGGCGGCGCGCGTGCGGCTGAAGACGAGCCACGCCGACGTGGCGCGCGACGCTGATCTGGCGGCGGGCGTCTATACCGTGCGCGAGACCGCCGGCCCCGCCAGCCTGAACGTGCGCGACTGGCCGCTCGACGGCGAGGGCGACGAGATTCGCGAGGCGGTGATCGCGCGGCTGTCGACCGACCTGCGCTTCACCGCGGTCGCCATGCCCAACCCGCACCTGATCGCGTTCGTCGACCAGGTGAACGAGGCCGAGCTCGTGCGGATCGGCGAGATCTGCGAAGGTGCGCCCGCGTGGCTGCCCAATCGCGCCAACGTGTCCTTTGTCGAGGTTCGCGATGCCGACACGCTCTACGTCCGCACGTTCGAGCGCGGCGTCGGGCTGACCAACGCCTGCGGCAGCGCGATGGGCGCGGCGACATTCGTGGCGGGGCTCACCGGGCGCCTGCCGTTCGACCGGACGGTGACGGTGCGCAACCGCGGCGGGCTGGTGCGCGCCTCCGCGAGCGAAGCGGGCATGGTGACGCTCAGCGGCAATGCGACGGTGGAATGGACCGGCACGGTAACGGTCGATCTGACCAACGGCACCGCACACGATCTGACGGTGACGCAGCGGCACCCGGAGGAGATCGCCGCCTGGGCCGCGATCTAGGCACTGCTATTTTGGGCGTCGGTCAGCGCCCCGCACGACCGGCGGGGCGCCCGTTGCCGGGTTTAAGCGCCCGCAGCCTTCAGCGCCTGCTCCACCTGCGGCCAGCTCGCCGCATCGAGTTTTTCGCCGTTCAGGATAAACGTCGGCGTGCCGGTCACGTCCTTGTCGCGCATCGCGACCTCGGAGATTTTCGCCAGTTCCTCGATCCGCGCGCCGTCGGACAGGCACTGGCGCGCCTGCGCCTCGGTCAGCCCACGCTGCTTCATGAAGTCGATATAGCCGAGGTGTTCGACCCAGGCTGTCGCCTGCTGCGCCGGGCTCATGCCCTGCAGCCGCTGCTGGAAATCGGCGGGCACGCTTTCCAGCTTCTGGAGGAACTGGTCCTGATCGGCGAACATCTGGTGCAGGACGGGGAAGAACGGCGCCTCGCCCACGCAGCGACCCAGCGTCGCGACGCCAAGGTCGGGCGCATGGACCAGGAAGTCGCGGAATTCGAACGAGACCTTGCCGGTCTTGATGTAATTTTCTTCCAGTGGCTCCGTCGCGGTGCGGCCGAAATTGCCGCAGGTCGGGCAGGTGCGCGAGCCGTATTCGACGAGCTTCAGCGGCGCATTGGGATTGCCCATCAGATAGCCGCCATCGGCCGTCTTGGAGACGACCTGCGTCCAATCCTGTCCGGCCGGCGCCGGCGCGGCGGCGATCGAATTGGGCGCCGCATTGTTGGTGCTGCCGCCATCGCCGCACGCGGCAAGCATCGCCAGCGCGCAGGCAAGAAGCGAAGTGGAGGCGGCGAGACGCAGGTTCATGCTGTTAACTCCGTACTACGATCACTTGGCGCCGGCGGCGCGCAGCTTTGGTTCCAGCTCGGCCCAGCCGGTGTTTTCGATCAACGTGCCGTTCAGCTCGAATGCCGGGGTGCCGCTGATCTTGCCCTGAATGGATTGCGCGACCTTCAGCGTGCTCGCCACGTTCGCCTCCTTGGCGAAGCAGGCAGCAATCGCGCCGTCCGACATGCCCGCCGCCTTGGCGATCGCGGTCAGCCCGGCGCCATCGGCCAGCTTGCGCATCATCTGCGACTGGCTGGTGCTGGCGGGCGCCTGCCCCTGCGCCTGATCGAAGGTGACGGCCTGCTTCAGCCACTGGTCCTGCCGCGCGAACAAGAGGTCGTGCATCCTGGGGAACAGCGCCGGTCCCGAGCAGCGCGCAAGCGTGGCGGCGACCAGATCGTAGCGATCGTGCACCGAGCTGCGCACCTCCAGGCTGGTCGAGCCCGAGGCGATCATCTTGCCTTTCAGCACCGCCGCCGACTCGCGCGAGAAATGCGCGCAATGCGGGCAGGTGTAGCTGACATATTCGATCAGCTTCACCTTGGCCTTGGGATTGCCGATCACATAGCTGCCCGAGGGCGCAAGAGTGGCAGTGGCGGTCCACGGCTTGGGCGTGGCGGCGGTCAGCGGCGCGGCGAGCGCAATGGCGGCGAGGGCGAAAAGCTTCTTCATTTGACGATGGGCAGTCCACTGGAGGCGCCGACGCTGGCGGCAAGCGCCTCCAGCACGGCCTTGAGCTCGGGGTCTTCGATGGTCTTGAGGCTTTGGCCAAGCTCCACCGGCACCGGGCGGAGCGTCGGCGCCGGCTGCGGCCGGGCGCGGGGCGCAAGCTCGCCCTGGCGGATCGCGACCTTGGCGACGGCGGGGTAGCCGAAGAACAGGTTCACCCGCTCGATGATCTCGGGCACGACATGCTGGATCATCACGCCATGCGCGCTGCGCACCATCAGCGTCAGCGTGCCGTCCTGCTTCTTGCCGACGGGAAACTTGATCGATTCGGGCGCGCTTGCCGCCGCCAGCTTCTCGCCGACGATCTCGGGCCAGCGCGTGACGATCGCCGACTGGATGAAGCCGAAACGGCGGAATGCCGCGCCGCCCACGCTGGGCAGCAGCTCGGATACGGGCCGCGACCTGTTCGACCGCGCAGGTTCCGGCTGGGACTGGGAGGCGCGCACCCGCTTGCTCATCTGGCGCCCCATGCCATAGCCGGGGCGTGGACGCCAAGCGCTCGATCGCCGAAGTGCTGCTCGATTGGTACGATCGGCACGCCAGAACCCTGCCGTGGCGGGCGCCGCCCGGCGTGCGGCCGGACCCGTATCGCGTCTGGCTGTCGGAGGTGATGCTGCAGCAGACGACGGTGGCCACCGTGCGCCCGCGCTTCGAGGCATGGGTGGCGCGCTGGCCCGATGTGGCCAGCCTGGCGGCGGCGGACGAGGCGGACGTGATGGCCGCCTGGGCGGGGCTGGGCTATTACGCCCGGGCGCGCAATCTGGTGCGCGCGGCCAAGGCGATCGCTGCCGAACACGGCGGCGCGCTGCCCGATACGGAGGACACCTTGCGCGCGCTGCCGGGGCTTGGCGACTACACCGCGGCGGCGGTCGCGGCGATCGCCTTCGGCCGGCGTGCGGTGGTGATCGACGCCAATGTCGAGCGGGTCGTGTCGCGGCTGTGCCGCGCGGCCGGCAAGCCGGCGGTGCGCCGCGCCGCGGAGACGCTGACGCCCGACGCGCGCGCCGGCGACTTTGCGCAGGCGATGATGGACCTGGGCTCCGCCATCTGCTCGCCCAAACGCCCCAAATGCCTGCTCTGCCCGCTCGCCGACGCCTGCGCCGCGCATTGGGCGGGCGAAGAGGAGGCGTTCCCGGTCAAGCCCGCCAAGAAGCCGCGACCGACGCGGCACGGCACGATCTTCTGGCTGGATCGGGAGGCGGCGGACGGCGCCCTCGAGGTGCTGCTCGTCCGCCGACCCGCCAAGGGGCTGCTCGGCGGGATGCGCGCGCTGCCGACCGGGCCGTGGACGGATACGCAGCCCGGCCTGGCGGATGCGCCGGCGACGGCCGATTGGACGATGCTGAACGAACAGGTCAGCCACGGCTTTACGCACTTCACGCTCGAACTCGCGCTTGCCGTGGCGCGCTGGGACGCGCATTCAGCGCCCATCGCGGCCGAATGGTGGCGGGTGGACGATCTTGCGGCGGCGGGATTGCCGACCGTGTTTGCCAAGGCCGCAAAGGCGATAGGGAGGGTGCGATGAGAACGCATTGGCTGGGCGGCACGCTGGCGGTGCTGGCGTTTGCAGCGACATTTGCGACGACGGCGGGTGATGCGCGGCAGGCGCAGCGATCGGCCCAGCCCGCGCAGCGATTGGCCCAACCCGCACCCGCACCCGCACCCGCGCCAAAGGCGGCGCCCGCTGCCAGCGCCGCGCCGGCAAAGAACCCGCTGCTGCGCGACACGCAGGCGCTGTTCGACAGCCTGGTTTCCAGCGGCAAGATGCCCGGCATCGTCGCCGCCTTCGGTGTTGGCGACATGCCGACGCAATTCGTCAGCGCCGGGCGGATCGCCGACGATCCGGGCGCCGCACCGGCCGGGCCGGACAGCCTGTGGCGCATCTATTCGATGACCAAGCCGATCACCGGCATGGCCGCCATGCTGCTGATCGAGGATGGCAAGATCAGCCTCGACGATCCGGTGAGCAAATATTTTCCCGGCTTCGCCACCATGCGCGTGCTGACCAGCCCCGATACCTCGCTCGACAGCGTGCCGGCCAAGAACCCGATCCTGATCCGCAACCTGCTGACCCATTCGGCGGGGCTGGGCTACAGCATCAGCGCCAAGGGGCCGTTGCTGAAGGAATATGAGCGGCTCGGCATCGTGCCGGCGCAGCTGAACACCCAGGTCGAGGCAAAGGCGCGCCAGACCCGCCCGACGAACCTGGCCGAGTTCGCCCGCCGCGTCGCCACCGTGCCGCTGATCGCGGAGCCGGGCACCAAATGGCATTATTCGATCGGGCTCGACGTGATGGGCGCGGTGATCGAAAAGGTGAGCGGCATGCCGTTCGACCGCTTCGTGCAGACGCGGCTGCTCGATCCGCTCAACATGCGCTCGACCTATTGGAGCGTGCCCGCCAGAGAGGCGAGCCGGCTTTCCACCAACTACATCTTCGTCGGTGACAAGCGCACGGTGATCGATCCGGGCGCGCGCTCGGTCTATCTGACGCCGCCCAGCTTTCCTTATGGCGGCGCCGGCCTCGTCTCCTCCGCGCGCGATTACGATCGCTTTCTCCACATGCTGGCGAACGGCGGCATTCTGGATGGCAAGCGCGTGATGAAGGCGGAGACCGCCGCGCTCGGCATGTCGAATCTGCTGCCGCCCGGCGTCCTGTTCGAAGGGATCGGCGGCGGCACCGGCGGCACCATGTCGGCGCGCATGGGCTTTGGCGCGGGCGGATCTTTGTATCTCGAGGATGCGCCGGGCGGCATGCCGACCAAGGGGACCTATGGCTGGGGCGGTGCCGCCGGCACGATCGCCTGGGTCGATCCGATCAACAAACGGCGAGGAACGGTGATGGTGCAATTCATGCCCGCGGAGCAATGGGGCCTCCGGCAAAGCATCCCGCCCGCGCTAGCGCGCGACATGCAGCGGCTGACCGGCCGATGAGCGTGCCGGGCTTCACCGGCGGCACGCTGAGCCGGATCGCCGATCACCGCAACGATGCGGAGGCATTCGCCGCCGCGCTGGGCGACTGGCGCGCCCGGCTGCTGAAACTCGACGGCTTCGATCCCGAGATCACCGAGGATGGTCGCCTCGGCTGGACCATGGTGACCGAGGCGCCCGACGACGCGCACATCGTGTTGCTCGGTTTCGACGAGGGGCGCCCGCGCTTCGCCGCCGCGCCCGAGGGCGTGCCCGCGCCGCCGCTGCGCTCGCCGGCATTGTTCCGCGCGCTGGATCAGCTCGCACCCGGCGAGGCGGCGACCTACGCCATGGCGCGCTCGGTGCTCGATTGGAACGCGCGCCACCGTTTCTGCGCGAACTGCGGCACCATGACCGACAGCTTTCGCGCCGGCTGGGGCCGCAAGTGCAACAATTGCAGTACCGAGCATTTCCCGCGCGTCGACCCGGTCGTCATCATGATCGCCGAACATGACGGCCGCGCGCTGCTCGGCCGCCAGCCGAGCTGGCCTGCGGGCCGCTATTCGGCGCTCGCCGGCTTTCTGGAACCGGGCGAATCGATCGAGGAGGCGGTCGCGCGCGAGATCCAGGAGGAGGCGGGCGTTGCCGTTTCGGGCGTGCGCTATGTCGCCAGCCAGCCGTGGCCCTTCCCGTCGCAACTGATGATCGCCTGCGTCGGCATCGCCGCCGACGATGCGATCACGCTGGACGAGAACGAGCTGGAAAAGGCCGGCTGGTTCACCCGCGACGAAGTGCGCGCGGCGCTCGCCGGCGACGGCCCGTTCGTCGCCCCGCCCAGCTACGCCATCGCCCATACGCTGCTGACGCTCTGGGCTGACGAGGGCTGAGCGGGCGCCCCTCTTCCCGGCCAGGGCCGGGAAGAGGACGGCGCCTTATTTCACCACGTTCAACTGCTGCAGCACGAACGCCTGCCATTCAGCATTCTGGCGATAGCGTTCGAACCGGCCGGACTTGCCGCCGTGTCCGGCCTCCATGTTCACGCGGAACAGCAGCGGATTGCTGTCCGTCTTCTTGTCGCGCAATTTTGCGACCCATTTGGCGGGCTCGTAATATTGCACCTGGCTGTCCCACAACCCGGTGCCGACATACATCGCCGGATAGTTCTTCGCCGCCACCTGATCGTAGGGCGAATAGCTCAGCATATAGTCGTAATATTGCTTCTGCGCCGGATTGCCCCATTCGTCATATTCGAACGTGGTGAGCGGGATGGAGGCGTCGAGCATTGTCGTGACCACGTCGACGAACGGCACCTGCGCCACGATCACCTTGTAATCCTGTGGCGCCATGTTCGCGACCGCGCCCATCAGCAGCCCGCCGGCCGAGCCGCCCATCGCCGCCACGCGGTCCTTGGCGGCATATTTCTGCGCCACCAGATAGCGGGTGACATCGATGAAATCGGTGAAGCTGTTCTTCTTGTTCAGCAGGTGGCCGTCATCATACCATTGCCGCCCCATCTCCTGCCCGCCGCGGATGTGCGCCAGCGCATAGACGACGCCGCGGTCGAGCAGCCCGATCCGCCCCGGATCGACCGCCGGGTCCATCGAATTGCCGTAGCTGCCATAGGCATATTGGAAAAGCGGCGCGGTGCCGTCACGCTTCACGTCCTTGCGATAGACCACGCTGACCGGCACCTTGGTGCCGTCCCTCGCCGTCGCCCAGACGCGTTCGGTGACGTAATTGGCGGGATCGTAGCCGGGCACCGGCGCCACCTTCAGCACGCGCCGCTCGCCCGTCTTGGCGTTCACCTCATAGGTGGTGGTGGGGGTCACCAGCGATCCATAGGTGTAGCGCACCCAGTCGGTCGCCGGCTCCTCGTTGACGTCCAGCGCCATGCGGTAGGCCGGCTCGTCGGCCTTCACCGGCAGCGACTTGCCCGCCGCATCGAGCAGCCGGATCATCCGGTTGCCGCCCTCGCGCTGATCGATCGCGACATAGCCCTTGAACGGCTTGAACCCCTCGATGAACACCGCGTCGCTCGCCGGCGTCAGATCCTGCCACGCCGCCGTGCCCCGCGCCGCGGCGCCGTCCGCGACGGTCATCAGCGTATAATTCTTGGCGCGCAGGTTGGTGCGCATGATCCAGCGGCCGTCCATGTGATCGGCCTGGTAGCGCAGGTCGCGCTTGCGCGGCGCCAGCGTCTGCAGCGCAGCGGGCGTGGCGGCAGGGGCGCAGCGCTGCTCGTCGCTCACCGTCGACTGGACGACCACGCAGAGGAACCGATCGTCGCTCGTCCGCCCGATCCCCATCTGAAAGGTATCGTCCTTTTCCTCGTACAGCATCCGGTCCTGCGCCACCGGCGTGCCGAGCGTATGCGCCATCACCTTGTAGCCGCGCAGCGTCGTGGGATCCTTGGCGACATACAGGATCGTGCGATTGTCGTCCGCCCAGACGATGTTGGGTTCGGCATTGGTGATCGTGTCGGCGAGCAGCTTGCCCGTCGAAAGGTCCTTCACCTTCACCGTATATTGCCGCCGCCCGACCACATCCTCGGCATAAGCGACCAGGCGATTGTCGGGGCTGACCGCCCAGTCGGACAGCGCAAAGAAGCTGTGCCCCTTCGCCATCTCCGGCTGGTCGAACATCACCTCGGCCGACGCATTGCGATCGCCCTTGCGCCGCTCCACGATCGGATAGTTCGCGCCCGTGTCGAACCGGGTCTGATACCAATAGCCATTCTTGCGGTACGGAACCGAGCTGTCGTCCTGCTTGATGTGGCTTACCGTATCCTTGAAGAGCGTCTCTTCCAGCGGCTTGAGCGACGCGAGCTTCGCATCGGCATAGGCGTTCTCGGCCTGGAGATAGGCGAGCATTTCCGGGTTCTTGCGGGTGTCGTCGCGCAGCCAGTAATAATCGTCGTTGCGCACGCCGGCCGGCGCCTTCACCGCATATGGCTTCTTGGCGGCGACCGGCGCCTCCTGCGCGCCCGCCCCCGTCGCCACGGCAAGCGCCACGCCTGCCAGCAATGTCCTGCGCATCCTTCTTCTCCCCGCTCGCCCGATTGATCTTGTTGCGTGTGATACGACAGGCGGGGGCCGGCGCAAGGGGCCCGTCAGCCGCGCTTGCGCGCTTGGCGATACGTGCCCAGCACGCGCACCCATTTGGTCTGGAAGCCCAGCTCCTCCAGCGCGCGATCGACATTCTCATCGCCGGGCTTGCCCTCGATGTCGCAATAGAAATCGGTTGCCGCAAACGTCCCGCCGCGCTGATAGCTTTCCAGCTTGGTCATGTTGACGCCATTGGTCGCAAAGCCACCCAGCGCCTTGTAGAGCGCGGCCGGCACGTTCTTCACCTCGAAGATGAAGGTCGTCATCCACGGCCCGTCGCCCACCGCCGGCTTGCCGCCGCGCGCCAGCACGACGAAACGGGTCATGTTGTGATCGGCATCGGCTATGTCGGTGGCGAGCAGGTTCAGGCCATAGATCCCGGCGGCGGCCGGCGGCGCCAGCGCCGCGACGTCCACGTCGCGCTGTTCCGCCACCATCGCCGCCGCGCCGGCGGTATCGGGATAGGCGACCGGCAGGATGTCATGCGCCTTCAGCCAGTGGCGGCATTGCCCCAGCGCTTGCGGATGGCTCATCGCCTGTCGCACATCGTCGCGCGTGCCCGTGCCCATCAGCGCGTGACGGATCGGCAGAAAATGCTCGCCGGTGATCACCAGCCCCGATTCGGGCAGCAGAAAGTGGATGTCGGCCACGCGTCCATGCAGCGAATTCTCGATCGGAATCATCGCCCGATCCGCCGCGCCGCTTTTCACCGCCTCGATCGCATCGTCGAACGAAAAGCACGGCAGCGGCAGCGCATCGGGAAAGGCTTCGCTCACCGCGACATGGCTGTTTGCCCCCGGCGCGCCCTGAAACGCGACCGCGCGGTCGGGGGCGGCGGCGGCGGCGGCGGCCATGCTGGCGACGATCGGACGGGCGGGTGCGGCGAAATTTTCCATTGATCTGCCCGCTAAGCATTGATCATCTTCGTCTCAAGCGCTTGCCGTCCGATCACGGCTTTTCTATGGACGCCAGACTTTCGAGGGGTAACCGCACGACATGGATGATCGGACCAACACGATTGCAGGCTGGGTTCTTGCTGCCTGCGGCGCCGCGCTGGGGCTGTCGATCGTCGGCGGCATGGTCTTCCATTCGGGCGAGGTAGAGAAGCCGGGCTATCCGATCGAGGCGGCCGAAGAGGCTGGCGGCGGTGCCGCTGCCGAGGTGCCGATCGCGACGCTGCTCGCCAGCGCGGATGCGGCCAAGGGCGCCGACGTGTTCAAGAAGTGCGCGGCCTGCCACACCATCAACCAGGGCGGGGCGAACGGCATCGGGCCGAACCTGTACGGGACGATGGGTGAGGCCGTGGCACAGGGCAAGGGCGGCTATGCCTTCTCCGACGCCTTGAAGAAGGTCGGCGGCACCTGGGACTTCGACAAGATGAACGCGTGGCTCACCAGCCCGCGCAAGTTCGCGCCCGGCACCAAGATGACCTTTGCCGGCCTGTCGAACCCGCAGGATCGCGCCAACATCATCCTGTATCTGAACCAGCAGGGCTCCAACCTGCCGCTGCCCGCCGCACCGGCGGCCGACGCTGCCAACCCGGCCGAAGGCGGCAACGCGGTGGAGGGCGCCGGCGCCGCGCCCAACGCGACCAGCGCGGTCGATGCCGTGAAGGAAGACGTGCGCGGCGAAACCGGCGACATCGCCAACACCGCCACGCCAGCCAGCGGCGCACCGTCGGTCGACCCGGCGGCGCAGAAGCAGACCGGCCGCTGATCGCTTACCGCTGCCCCGCCGCGCGTCTCTACGCCGGCGGGTGAGCGATAGCGCGCGGTAACGCTGTCCACTGCCAAGCGGCCATGCTGGCGGGACGCGAGCGCAGGTGTCCGCTGCCGACAGCAGCGTAGAGATAGACCAGCGCTTCTCGCAGCAGATCGCCGGGAACGGCAAAGGGCTCTGCGGAAACCCGCCCGCCGTCCCACGGGCAACGTCATCCCGGCCTTGTGCCGGGATCCACTGTTCCACAAACCCTACGCCTCAGAGTCTGCGGCACAGTGGATGCCGGGACCAGCCCGGCATGACCCGTAAAGTTTCGCCAGTGTCACACGGCGGGTGGCCACCCTCGCGCTAACGAAGGGCCCCCACCGCCACCGCCCGATCGCCGGATCACACCAACCGAATCACGCGCCGCCTCACCAGAAGCGCTTCGCCTTCATCAGCCCCTTGTGCGCCTTGGCCGCCTTGCGCAGCAGTCGCTCGCGCGCTTCGGCATCGACCGGGTGATCGGCAAGGCCGAAGCGCGCCAACAGCGCCGGCGCGACCGCCAGATCGTTTAGCGCCCCCAGATGCGCCTGCAGCGCCGCCAGTTTCTTGCCGAACTTTTTGTGTCGACGCCTTGCCTTCTTGCCCGTGACCAGCGGCGCGAAGAATTCGGTCGCATAGCGCGCCTTTTTCGCCAGCTTGCGCACCTCGTGCCGCGCCTCGTCGTCCAGCGTGGCGAGGTGCTTGCCCCGCTTCTTCAGCCGCCGGCGCAGCGTCGTCATGGCCGCGGCGGCAAACGTGGCGGCAGGCTGGCCGACCGCTTCGTCATCAGCCGGCCGCAGCCGCCAATCGCCGAGCGTGATCCACGCGACCAACGCGATCATCAGGTCGCGGGTATCTTGAGCGTCCAGTGCGTCGCGCGCGGCGGCATAGGCGTGGTCGCGCGCGGCGGTGAGGCTGTCGGGCGCCTGCGTGTCCAGACTGTCGATCACCACATCTAGGTCGCGCGCCTCGCCCAACGCCCGCGCCAGGTCGCGCAGACCGGCAGCGACCGTGGCAAAGCAACCGTCGTTCAGCACCGGCTTGAACAGCGACAGCGCGGCACGCAGCCGCCGCAGCGCCACGCGCGTCTGATGCAGCGCCTTTGGATCGTCGCGGGTGCGCAGCACGTCCTCGTTCAGGCGAAACTGTCGCAGGCAGCCGCCGACGATCGCGGCGACCGCCGCTGCCACATCGGCTTCCGGGTCGATCGACAGCGACGCGGCCTTTGCCGGCGCGCCCAGCTTGCCGTCGGCCAGCCGATTGCCGCGCTCCGCCTTGGTCAGCACGCCGAGCCGCAGCGGCACCTCGGTGCCGAGCCGGCGGGCGAGCGCGAACAGCGCGGCCGGGGCGCCACCTCTCAGTTCCGCCTCGATTTCGGCGACGGGCGCTTGCCGACCGGCGGCGATGACGGTCCCTTCGTCCAGCACCAGTTCGATCTCGGCATCGTCGTCGACGACCTGCCAGGCGCGGCGGCGCACCGTTACCGAGAAAACCGGCGCGATCCGGGCAAGCACCGCCGCGTCCACCATCGCGCCGAGCGGGGACGATCCGCCGAGGTCCGGCGCAGGGCCGGCCACGTCATGCTCCCATTCGTCGCGTGCGAAGATGCCCGCGCCGCTGGTGCCCGCCGCCTTGATCGTCTGGATATGGCGCTCGCCGATCCGCCGCACGCGCAGCGACAGGCCCTTGTCGCGCAGCGCGCCATCGGGCGTGTCGAAATAAGTGGTGCTCTGCGCGCTGTCGTCGGGGGTGATGGCGGCCAGCACGGGCGACCGGGCGAGCGCCGCGCCGTCCGCTGGATCGATCACCAGCTTCAGCTCAATTTCCATGTCGCCGGTGCCGCTCGCCTTGTTGGTCATGCGGCACCAATGGTCAGCGTGCGGCTTCGATCCGCCCCGCCGGCGGCGTGGCGGGCAGTTCCAGCCAGTCGGTCGGTGGCAGGCCGTAGAGCATGTCGAAGAATTCGAGCTGCAGTCGCGCGGGCACGGCCCGGTTGCTGTTCCACAGCATCGCGATGCCGCTGCGATCGGCGGGATCGAAGAGGATCAGCGAGCCATAGCCGTCGACCGAGCCGCGATGCCCGACCAGATCGTGCCCGGCGTAGCGATAGGTGCGCCAGCCGAGCCCATAGGACGCATCGGTGAGCGCGCGGTCCATCGCCCCGCGCCGCCCATGCGGCGGGGTCGCGACGCGCGGTTCGTGCATGGTGGCGAGCGTTGCTGGCGGCAGCACGCTGGGCGCCGCACCCATCTGCGCCAGCATCCAGCGCGCCAGGTCGCGCACCGACGAGTTCACGCCGCCGGCGGCGGGAATCTTGTAATAATCGTCGTTGACGCTCACCGCGTGCCGCCCCAGCCGGTGCGGCCGCGCCCAGCGTTTGGCATGCTCCAGCCCGGCCCGCCCGACGCTCGCGTTCTTCATCCCCAGCGGCTCGAACAGCCGCGTACGCGCGGCGGTGGCATAATCCTCGCCCGTCGTCCGCTCGACGATCTCCGACGCGGCGTCATAGGCGACGTTCTGATAGGCATAGCAGGTGCCCGGCGGGCAGAACGGCGGCAGCGTGCCCAGCCTGCCGCGGATCGCCTTGGGGTCCGCGCCGGCCTCCAGCTGGTCGTCCCACGCATTGCGCACCAGCCCCAGCCGATGCGACAGCAGATCGGCGACGGTCGCCTTGTCGGTGCCGCCCGGCAGCGTCAGCGTGGTGTTCATGGTCGACAGCGGGGCGTCGAGGGACAGCTTCTTTTGATCGGCGAGCCGGGTGACCAGCGCGGCGGCAACCGCCTTCGACAGCGAGGCCCAGCGGAACACCGTATCCGGCGTCACCCGCTGGCCCGATCCCGCCAGCGTCTCGCCATAGCCACGGATGAAGCGCAGCCGCCCCCGCTCGATCGCAGCCACCGCCAGCCCGACCGAATTGGGTTCCTGCATCACCAGCCCGATCCGCTGGTCGAGCCGCGCATAATCGACCCGCGCGGGATCGGCGGTGATCTCGACCGGCAGGCGCAGTTTGGCGCCGATCTGATCCGCGGCGTCTTTGGGCTGCGACCAGGTGATGCCCAGTGCCATGACAAGGGCGACAAGCAGCGCGACGATGGCAACAGCCACCCAGTTTCGTTTGGCTTTCGCTTTTTTCACTGTTCCGTGCATCAATGGTCCTGGCTGCGGCCAACGCATTCGCGCTTGAGGCCGTTTGTCGCCGGTTTCCAGCCGAAAAGCGCCGCAGCGCGCCGGAAAGCGGCCGGCTTCACCCCGGTCCAACACGGCGTTCCTGGTAATAATCCTTCCGCCGCCGCCATTTTCTGCTAACGAGCGCCGGCATGGCAGGAGCTAAAATACCCAATTTCGGCGAGCGCGCCTCCGCGTCTCGAGAAGCAAAGCAGCGCGCGCTGGACAAGCTGCGCGACAAACCCGCGGTGGATCCCGAGGCCGCAGCCGCCCGCACCGCCGCGCTGGAGGCCAAGGAAGCCGCCGCCGCCGAGCGCCGCGCCGCCCACCGCGCCGCGATCGAGAGCGAGAAGGCCGCTCGCGCCGAGGCCCGGGCAAAGGCCGAGGAAGAAGCGGCGGCAGAAGCCGAGCGGATCGCCGCCTCGCGCCGCGCCGCGCCGATCAAGGTGCCAACCCCGGCCGAGCTGAAGGCCGCCCGCGACGCGCGCTACGCCGCACGCAAGGCCCGCCAGCGCGGGTGACCCCGCGTGAGCTGATCGGCACCGCGGAGGTGCCGGGCGGCCCGCCGCTCCGGCTGTTCCGCCGTGGCGCCGACTTCATGATCGTGCTCGACCGCAACGAGCTGATGAGCACGCGCATGAGCGGCTCGGAGGTGGCGCTCGGCACCATGACCTGCGCCCGGCTCGCCGGCCGTCCCGCGCCGCGCCTGCTGATCGGCGGCTATGGCATGGGCTTCACGCTGCGCGCCGTGCTCGAACGGCTGTCGGCGGACGCGCAGGTGGTAGTGGCGGAGCTGGTGCCCGGCATCATCGAATGGGCGCGCGGTCCGATGGCTGAGATAACGGCGGGCTGTCTCGACGATCCACGCGTCACGCTCGACATGGGCGATGTCGCCGAGACGATCCGCCGCGCCGACGCAAGCTATGACGCGATCATGCTGGACGTGGACAACGGCCCGGATGGCCTGACGCGCCCCGCAAATGACGGCATCTACGCGGCGCGCGGCCTGGCCGCCGCCTATCGCGCGCTGAAGCCCGGCGGCACGCTGGCGATCTGGTCCGCCGCACCCGATCCCGTCTTTGCCAAACGCCTCGTCAAGGCCGGCTTTGCGGTGGAAGAGGAGCGCGTGCGCGCCCGCGAGAACGGCAAGGGCGCGACCCACGTCATCTGGTTCGCCCGCCGCCCCTGAGCGCGCCTATTAAACTATTGAGATACAGAGCAGAAAGGGCCGCTTGCGCGACCCTTCGCCTAGCTCAGAGCAGGTCGCCGCCGCAGGCGGACGCCGTCGAGCCTTCGCGCTCGAACGCCTTGATGACATTGCGGCCGACCGTCCAGCGGTGCACCTCGTCCGGTCCGTCGACCAGCCGCTGCGAGCGGATGTGGGTGTACCACGCGGCGAGCGGGGTATCGAGGCTGAAGCCCAATGCGCCGTGCAGCTGGATCGCGGTGTCCACCACCTGATGCACCATGTTGGCGAGGAAGATCTTCGCGATGGAATTTTCCTGGCGGATGTCGGCGCCCTTTTCCGCCTTGTAGGCGATGTGGAGCAGCATCAGCCGCGCCTTGTAGATCTCCGCCGCGCAATCGGCGAGCATCCACTGCACGCCCTGCCGCTCGGACAGCTTCTTGCCGAACGTCTCTCGCTGGATGACGTGGGCCGTCGCGAGGTCGAGCGCGCGCTGCGCCATCGAGACGTTGTGCATGCCATGACGCAGCCGGCCGTAAGCAAGGCGATGCTGGCCCATGTTGAAGCCGTTGCCCTCCCCGCCGAGCAGATCCTCTGCCGGCACGACGAGGTCCTTGATTTCGACCTCGGAATGGCCGCCGCCCAGGATTTCGGTGAGCGGGCCGTGGACCGCCATGGTCTCGATATCGCGGACGATCTTGTAGCCCGGGTTGGGCAGTTCGACGATGAAGGTGGAGTAGCGCTGGTGGCGCGGTGCGTCGGGATCGGTCATCGCCATGACGAGCGCGATGTCGGCGACGCTGGCGGCTGAGGAGAACCATTTCTCGCCGTTCAGCACGTAATTCTCGTTGCCGTCCTTCACCGCGCGCGTCTGCATGCCGGTGGCGTCGGCACCCGCCGCCTTCTCGGTCATCGAATAGCAGATGCGCTTCTCGCCGTTGAGCAGCGGCTTCAGATACTTTTCCTTCTGGTGCTCGGTGCCGTGTGCGAGCAGCGTCATCATCGTCGCGTCGTCGGGTCCTTGCGTGTTCATCGACAGCGCGCCGAGGTGGCTTTCGCCCAGCTCCATCTGCACCAGCGCATTGGCGAGCGGCCCCAGCCCCATGCCGCCATATTCCTTGGGAATGAACGGGCACCACAGCCCTTGCGCGCGCGCCTTGCTGCGTAGTTCACCCAGAACGGTCTTGTAATCCTCGCCATCGGTCAGCCGCTTTTCGGCGGGCTTGCATTCGTCGTGCACCCATTGGCGCACCTTGGCGCGGATTGCCTTGGCCTCTGCGGGAATTTCGAAGTCGATCGACATGCGGCATCCTTTTCGGGAAATTAATTCGGTCGCCGTGATCGACGATCAGTTCTTCATGGCTTCGGCTGCCTTGTTGAGATCGGGCGCATTGGGCGATCGCATCGCCACGCCGCCTTCCTGCCCGGCCTTGAGCGCGGCCGCCGCGCCCTCGTGCGACATGATCTTGGACAGCACCGCCTGGCCGGCGCGCTCGAACGATTCGCGGTGGTCGACGACATACTGGCGCGACGTGCGATATCCCTCGAGCAGCCCGTGGATCTCGGGAATGACGTAGCGCGCGACGAGATCCCAGCTTTTCAGCGTGTTCGCGCGGTTCGCCCAATCGTGCGCGAAGCCCAGCACCGTGCCGAAGCCGCCGGCCGATTCGGAGAGCTTGCGGATCGCGGCCACTAGATCGTCGGGGGTGCCGATCACCGCAGCGGCGCCGTCGGCAAACGCCGTTTCGTCGACAGCGTGATCGGGCGAGGTGAACTCCTTTGCGCCAGGCCGCATCAGCGTGCCGACGGTATATTCGTTGTGCCACTTCATCAGCCCGGCGCCCGCCTCGGCGCGCGCCTGCTCGCGCGATTCGGCGATGTGCCAGCTCATCAGCACGCGCCAATTGTCGCGGCTCACCGTCTTGCCCGATTTCGCCGCTGCCTGCTCTGCAAAGCCCCATTGCGTCGGCAGCGCGGCGAGCCCGGCGTCAGAGTTGGAGCCGATCGACAAGGCACCGATGCCGTATTTGCCTGCCAGCGTCATGCCCGACGGGCTGATGGACGAGGCGACGACGAACGGCATGTCCTCCTGCAACGGGAAGAGCTGCAGCCGCGCGTCGCGGAGTGTAAACCACTCGCTTTCGTGCGTGACGCGCTCACCGGCGAACAGCCGGCGGATCACGCCGATCGCTTCGTCCTGCCGGTCGCGCTGCGTCATCGGATCGATGCCGAGCATGTAGGCGTCGGAGGGCAGGGCGCCGGGGCCGGTGCCGAAGATCACCCGCCCGCGCGTCATATGGTCGAGCTGCACGATCCGCTGCGCGACGTTGAAGGGGTGGTGGTAGGGCAGAGAGACGACGCCCGTGCCGAGCCGGATGCGCTGCGTCTGCTCGCCTACCGCCGCCAGGAACAGCTCGGGCGAGGCGATCGTCTCCCAGCCGGTGGAGTGATGCTCGCCGACCCAGAATTCGTCGAAACCAAGCTCGTCCATATGCTTGGCGAGCGCGATGTCGCTGCGGAACTGGAGCATCGGATGCTCGCCGATCGGGTGGTGCGGCGCCAGGAACGCGCCGAATTTCAAACGAGCCATGATCAACCTCTCACGCGTCAAATCCGTGGACGCGCGACGGCTGGCCCGGGCATCGGCCCGTTAGCGCGAGCGTAGCGGCATCCTCTCCCCAAGGCGCCCCCGCGACGCCCCGATCTTGTTGCGACCTGCTTGACGCAGGCTCTAATCGACTTGACTTAGTTGATCAGCGGCTGCGCCCGTTTTGTCAAGGCAGCCGTGCGTCTCGAGCGGATTAGCGTAGCTTTTCTGCGGCTCCGCCGGCGAGCGCGTCCCTGATCTCCTGCACGCTTAGGCCGAGCACCGCGGCCAGGCTGTCGACGGAGGCGCCGCGGTCGGCGAGTTTGCGGATGCGGGCGGGGTCGACGACCATGGTGTAGCCGGTGGTGTCGCGCTCCTCGCGGACGATGTCCTTGCGGCCCGAGCCGCGGCGACGCTGGGCGGCGGCGGTGTGCGGATCGCTTTGCGCCAGCTTGGCCTCGGCCTCGCGGCGTTCCTGGCGGATTCGTTCGCGTTCGGCGGCTTCGGCCTCGCGCGCTCTGGCGCGTGCCTCGAGTCGTTCCGCCATGCCGGCGTCGCGCGATCGTGCCCGATTCTCACGCTCCTGGGCGCGGCGGGCGGCGCGTTCCTCCAGGCTGTCGTTGGTGCGAATCCGCACGTTGGAGAGGGGCGGGCCGCCCCAGCTTTTGTCTACCACCACACACCCATGATCGACCCGGCTGCCCCTTTTGACAGCTTTGCAGAGCGGCGGCCCGTTACAACGTGAGGGCCCTGTTTGCCAGCGCAGCGCGGCCGCGGAACTGGACGCTGCGGCCTGCGCTTGGATCACGATCGGCCATTATCGGCCTTGTTTGAAGGGGCGCCGGCCAGATGCGGTGCGGCTGCCCGGTGAAAGGACGATCATGGCGGATGATGGACGCGGACGGGCGGTGCCGAGTGGGCGGTTGTCCCGCTTCGGCCGCTTCGGGCGGCTGGCGGGCGGGGTTGCCGGCGGGGTGCTGGCGGAAGGGACGCGCCGCCTCGCCGCGGGCGAGCGCCCGCGCATGGGCGACCTGCTGCTGACCCCGGCCAATGCGTCGCGCGTGGCGGACCAGCTGGCGCATCTGCGCGGCGCGGCGATGAAGCTGGGGCAGATGATCTCGATGGACGCGGGCGACCTGCTGCCGCCCGAGCTGACGCAGATCCTGGCGCGGCTGCGCGACAATGCCCACCATATGCCGCCCGCGCAGCTCGAACGGGTGCTCGCCGCGGAGTGGGGCCGCGACTGGCGGCGGCGTTTCCGGCACTTCCAGGCGCATCCGATCGCCGCCGCCTCGATCGGGCAGGTGCACCGTGCCGAGCTGCCCGACGGGCGGGTGCTGGCGATCAAGGTGCAATATCCGGGCGTCGCGAGCAGCATCGATGCCGATGTGGACAATGTAGCGACGCTGTTGCGGGTTTCCGGTCTGCTGCCGCGCGAGATCGACATCGCGCCGCTGCTGGCGGAGGCGAAGCAGCAGCTGCGCGACGAGGCCGATTATGCGCGCGAGGCGGCGATGCTGGAGCGGTATCGCACGCTGATCGGCGATGATCCCGCCTATATCGTGCCCGCCGCGGTGCCGGAGCTCAGCACGCGGCAGGTGCTGGCGATGGAATATGTCGCCGGCGCGCCGATCGAGAGCCTGGAGAATGAAGACCAGGCGGTGCGCGACAAGGCGGCGGGGGCGCTCGTGTCACTGGTGCTGCGCGAATTGTTCGACTGGGGGCTGATGCAGACCGACCCCAATTTCGGCAATTATCGCTGGCAGGCCGAGACGGGGAGGTTGGTGCTGCTCGATTTCGGCGCTGCGCGAACGGTCGAGCCGGCGACGCAGGCGGGATACCACCGGCTGCTGATGACCGCGCTGGACGATGACCGGCAGGCGGTGCGCGAGGCGGCGATCGCGGCAGGCTTTCTGGGGCCGGCGGCGGCCGAGCGGCACCGCGAGATCGTGGATCGCATGATCGACATCATCGTGGCGGAGCTGCACCGGGCCGGGCCGTTCGATTTCGGCGATCGCGGCTTTGTGACCGTCGTGCGCGAGGAAGCGATCCCGATGGCGCGCGACCGCGACACCTGGCACGTCCCGCCGGTCGATACGCTCTTCGTGCAGCGCAAGGTGAGCGGCACCGCGCTATTGTGCGCGCGGCTAAAGGCGCGGGTGGATTTGCGCGGCATGATCGAGGCGCATCGCGACACGCCAGTGGCTGCCCTTAAGTGAAATCGGAGGGAACGGCGCCGCGCGGCATTCGTCCTTAGCCCCACGCAAGCAAAGGATTTTTCCCGTGGCGATCTTCAACAAGGACATGGTCGATCTGGCGACCAAGAACACGCTCTGGCAGAAGGAAGTGTATCGCGATCGCAAGATCCAGATCGTGCTGATGAGCATTCCGGCCGGCGAAGAGATCGGCATGGAGACGCACCCTGCCGACCAGACGACCTTTATCGTCAGCGGCGAGGCGCAGGTGGTGATCGACGGCCATTCGACCAAGGCAGGCGCGAACCACATGGTGGTGGTCCCCAAGGGATCGGAGCACAACGTCGTGAACAAGGGGAAGGGCGAGCTGAAGCTCTTCTCCGTCTATGCCCCGCCGGCCGAGCCCGAGGGCGCGGCCTTCAAGACCAAGGAAGAGGCGGAGGAGGCCGAAAAGGGCCTGCTCGCCAAGGCGACCGACAAGGTGAAAGAGGCGATCGGCAAGTGAGCGGCGCCAAGCGCGTCGTCATCACCGGCGCGTCGAGCGGGATCGGCGCGGCGACGGCGATCGAATTCGCGCGCCGCGGCGCCGTGCTGATGCTCGCCGCGCGTGGCGAGGCGGGGCTGAAAGACATCGCCACCCGCTGCCGCGCGGCGGGCGGACAGGCGCATATCCATGTGGTCGACACGACCGATGCTGCCGCCGTTGCCCGGCTGGCCGAGGTGGCGGTGGCGACGATGGGTGAGATCGACCTGTGGTTCAGCTGTGTCGGCGTGGGCGTGCTCGGCCGGTATGAGGACGTGCCGATCGCCGACCACGCCCGCGTGATCGAGGCCAATCTCGTCAGCCACATGAACGACGTGCATGCAGTGCTGCCGATCTTTCTGGCGCAGGACCGCGGCACCTGGGTGAACATGATCTCGGTCGGCGGGTTCGTCGCGACGCCCTATGCCGCGGCCTATTCGGCCAGCAAGTTCGGGCTGCGCGGCTTCAGCGAGGCGATCCGCGGCGAACTGTCCAAGAAGCCGCACATCCATGTGTGCGACGTTTATCCGACCTTTGTGGATACGCCGGGCATCGACCATGCCGGCAATTACACCGGCGCGCGGCTGACGCTGCCGCCCGGTGCGCTGGCACCGGAGACGGTGGCGAAGGCGGTGGTGCGACTGGCCAAGCGGCCGCGCAACACCACGGTCGTCGGCGCGCCGGCGGCGGCGCTGAAGCTCGGGCAATTTGCCGCGCCTAATCTGTCGGCGGCGATCATGAGCGGCTTCATGGACACATGGTCCAGCAAGGCGCCGGCGGGCGAGGACAGCGCGGGCGCCTTGTTCGAGCCGCCAGCAACGGCAAGCGGCCCGGATGGCGGGCGGCGACGCCCCGACCAGCGGCGCAAGGCCGGCGCGGCGGTGGGCGTTGCTGCGGTCGCGGCGGGTGTCGCAGCCTTCCTGTGGCAGCGCAGGCGCTGAGCGAGCCGCTGGTGACGCCGGACGGGCGCTACATCATCGTGCGCGGGCGATTGTGGCGACGGGCTAACCCGGCGCTCGGCGATGCGGAGCGGCAGGGGCATGTCGACGCGCTGATGGCGGCGCGGCGTGCCGTCCGCACCGCGCTCGGGACGGGCGACGCGGCCGCGCTGAAGGCTGCCCGTGCGCAGGTCGATGCGGCAAAGCGCGCACTGGGCGAGCGCGGGCCGGTATGGTGGACCGACGGGGCGCCGGACGAGAACCGGCGGCTGGTGCGCAACAGCTCCTACGCCGGCTGGTTCGCGGCGCTCGACGGCGACGCAGCACAAGCGACCGGCGGCCCGATCGAGGAGTGGCCGGTGCAGCCCTGATGACGACCAATCAGCGCCCCGGCCGATCCGGCCGGACGCACACTTACCCGATATTTGCACAAAGAGGATCGCGCCGTGAGCCGCAAGACGTTGACGTTTCTGATCGCGGAAAGCGAACCACCGGCCGCGCGCGACAATCGCCGGGACTCGGTCGGCCAAAGTTCGGGCGAAACCTATCAATCGGTGCTGCAATACATCGTGCCCGACGCGCGGCTGGTGCGAATCAAGCCGGTCGATGAGGATGGCGATGCGGCCGATCGCGGCGCGATCGAGGCGGCCGATGCGGTGATCCTGACCGGCTCGCCGCTCCACCTGTATGAGCAATCGGCCGAGGGAGATCGCGTGGTCGATTTCATGCGCGCGGTATTCGCGGCGGGGACGCCGGCGTTCGGCTCATGCGCCGGGCTTCAGGTCGCGGCGGTGGCGGCGGGTGGGGCGGTGCGCCCGATGAAGGCGCGGCGTGAGGCGGGCTTTGCGCGGCGGCTGTATGCTACCGAGGCGGGGCGATCGCATCCACTGCTGGACGGTCGCCCGCCGGCGTTCGACGCGCCCGCGATCCACACCGACGAGGTGGAGACGCTGCCCGATGGCGCGACGCTGCTGTGCGCCAATGCCGTGACGCGCGTGCAGGCGGCGGAAATCCGGTGTGGCGCGGGCGTCTTCTGGGGCGTGCAATATCATCCCGAGATCAGCCTGTTCGAGGTCGCCGCGGCGCTGCGGCGGCAGGCGGACGATCTGATCGAGCATGATCTGGCGCGCGACGAACAGGCGGTGGAGGATCATGCGGGCCTGGTCGAGGCACTGCACCACGCGCCCGATCGCCGCGACCTGGCGTGGCGGCTGGGGCTGGACGATGAAGTGACAATGCCCGAGCGTCGGACCGCCGAGATCCGCAATTTCATCGAACATCTGGTGAAGCCGACCTGTTCGGCGCGCGGGCGAGCGTAAAGCACCGATCGGCCTCGGGCGCCGTCATCGCTGGTATCCTGCCGCCGGCTCTGCCAACGGTGGCGGCATGAAGGTGCGCGACTTTCTGCTGCTGGTGCTGATCTGCCTCGTCTGGGGCTATAGCAACGTGCTGAGCAAGATCGTGGTCGGCACCTGGGGCGTGCCGCCGCTGTTCTTTGCCGCCGTCCGCTTTCTGGTGGTGATCGCCGCGACGGTGCCGTGGCTGCTACCGATGCCGCGGCCGCGCTGGCGCATCCTTGTCATCGGGCTGCTGATGGGGGCGGGCAATTTCGCGCTGCTGTTCATCGGATTGCAGAGCGCGAGCCCGTCGGCGGCGGCGATCGTGATCCAGATCGGCGTGCCGTTCACGACCTTCCTGTCGATCGTGATGCTGGGCGAGCGGATCCACTGGCGGCGTGGGCTGGGCATCGCGCTGACGCTGGCAGGCGTGCTGCTGGTGGTGTGGAATCCCGAAGGCGTGGCGCTGTCGGCGGGGCTGTGGTTCGTGGTCGGTGCGGCGTTCACCGGATCGCTCGGCGCGGTGCTGATGAAGCAGGTGGAGGATGTCGCGCCGTTACGCTTCCAGGCGTGGGTGGGGCTGGTCTCGTTCCTGCCGCTCGCGCTGGCGACCGCGCTGTTCGAGCAGAACCAGTGGAGCAGCGCGGCGGCGGTCGGCTGGCCGTTCGTAGCGGCGGTGCTGTTTGCGGCGCTGGTCGTCTCGGTGGTGGGGCATACCAGCTATTACGGGCTGATCCGCCGTTACGAGGCCAATCTGCTGGCGCCGCTGACGCTGATGACGCCGCTGTTCACGATCGGCTTTGGCGTGATGCTGACTGGCGACCGGCTGGACATGCGGATGGTGGCGGGCGCGATGCTGGCGCTGGCGGGCGTGCTGGTGGTGGCGCTGCGCTCGCGGCCGCAGAGCCCGATCCTGGCGGAGCGCGAGCAGGCCTAAAGCGCGGGCGCTACGCCGTGGCGCGGGCGAGGTAGGCGCGCACGAAATCGAGGTCGGCGGGCTTGTCGACGTCCACCGCGGCCAAGCCGTCGCGGCACTCCACCACCGCGGCCACCACGCCCGCGCGCCGGCCGAGCGCGGCGATCGCCTCGGCGAGCGAGAGCCGGCCCAAGAGATAGCGCAGCAAGAGCCCGGGGCCGAGCCGGCCGACGATGCGCCACGGCCGCTTGCGATCGCGCTCCACCGCTTGCCACAGGCGCACGGCGGCCTCGGCCCGGGGGGTGGCGAGCAGGAAGAGGTTGCAGCCCGACCAGTCGCCATCGGCGAAGCGCAGATAGGTGCGGCGCGAGCCGGGCGCGGCACGCTCGACCGATTCGCGGCGGGCGAGCAGGACGGCGACGTCGGCGGCGGGCGGCACCTCGGCCAGAAAGTCGCGGATCCACGCCGGCTGGAGCAGGGCATGATCGCCGGTCGTGACGAGCAGGGGGGCGCCGAGCGAGGCGAGCGCGGCGCCGGTGCTGGCGCTGGGACCGGCGGCGGCAGGGAGCATGCGGGCGCCGTTTGCCGCCGCTTCGGTCGCCACGGCAGGAGCGTTCGCAGCGACGGCGATGTCATCAACGTTTGCGGCGCGCAACGCGTTGATCACGCGCGCCAGCATGGTTTGGCCGCCGAGGTCGATCAGCGCCTTGTCGGCGATACCGGCATAGGCGGCGACCGGATCGGTGCCGCCGCGCGATCCAGCGAGCACGACGGCCGCCGGCATGGGATTGGCGGTCATCGCAGGGCCGTGTGTCGCCACAATTGCCACAGCACGCCCGGGGCGGCCATGATCGGGTGCCGCTCGCGGAACGGCGTCACCAGCACCTGCAGGCCGGTATGCCGCTCGATCTTCCATGCGGCGTAGCGGGTGGCGCCGTCGAAGGTGAAGGCGGCCTTCATCAGCCGCGCGAGGTTCAGCCGCTTGCCGGCGCGCTCCAGCCGCAGCCAGGCACCGGCCAGCGCGGCGATGCGCGGCTCGGGGAGGTGGGCGGAGAGGGTGTCGCCGTGCTGGTCGAACGCGACGCCGGCGGCGCGCCAGGCGAGGGTGAGCAAGTTGCGGTAGCGCGCCCGGTCATAGCCGAGGATCTGATCCTCGCGCCCCGGTGCCTCGACGCGCAGCTCGGCCGCATAGGTGGCGCGAAAGAGCGCGCGCCAGAAATCGAGCGCATCGCCCGCCGCCGGGCCGTGCAGCGCGGCGAAGCGTGAGGCGGTCATTGCGGCCTCGGCCACCGCGTCGATCGTACGGCGGCTGAAATCCGCGTCAGCGCTCCAGACGAGCGCGGCGGGCTGAACGAAGCGCGCCCAGATGGTGGTGTCGATTGTGTCGCCCTGCGCCGCGCGCGCAAAGGTGTCGAGCGGCATGGCGGCGACCTTGGCGCGGATCACCTGTCCGCCGACGCTTACCTCATGATAGCTGACGTCGGGCCACAACAGGCGGCCGATGGCGGTGCGCGAGCGGCCCTCGCGCAGCACGTAGAAATCGAGCAGGCCGTCGAGGTCGCCAGTGCGCAGCACCGAGCCGTAGAACAAGGCGGCGCTGCCGCCCAGGCGCTCCGCGATCATCCGGCCGGCCTGCGCCACTTCGGGCAGCACCGGCCGCTGGAGCTCGGCCGACAGGAAATCGGTGAGCGCGGTCATGGCGTCACGAACCGGATCGGCGCGCCGGTGCGCACGTCGATCGTGCCGCCCGGGAACATTTCGCCGTCGAGAATGAAGCCGCGTTCCAGCTTCAGCTGCACCGGCGGCACGGCATGGGCATGATGATAGCCCTTCCGCTCCAGCCAACCGCCCTCGCGACCGGCGACGATCGCCGCCGCCGCGACGGGCAGCATGCGCGGGGGTGCTTCCACGGCCAGCACATCGAGGCCGGTGCTGGTGGTGCCGAGCGGTTTGATCCCCAGCGGCATCTTGTGAAGCGTGGAGGCGAGCAGCAGGTAAAGGTCACGCACCTTGGTCTCGCCGGTGCTGTAGTCCAGAATCTCGACCTTTTCGCCCACGCGCCAGCGGTTGGCGTGGCTGCCGAAACAGGTTTGCGCCACCGCGCCGACCAGCGACAGGCCGACCGCCAAGCCATCGATCGCGCCAAGGCGATGCGTGCCCTGCGCCAGCTCGGTCGCCATCACGAAGCCGCCGACGCCGAAGATGAAGCCGCACAGCGGCTCCTCGGCGTCGCGGCGGATCTCGATCGGCGAGCGGGTCTGCATGCGGCCTTCGGCGTGCGCGGTCATCGCGTCCTGCAAGGTCCAGCCCACGGGGATGCCGAGGTCGAGCGCCAGCGCATTGGTCTTGCCGGAGGGAAGCAGTGCGAGCGGCGGCAGGTCATTGCCGTAGATCCCCGCCGCGGCGCTCAGCACATCGCGCACGGTACCATCGCCGCCGTCGATCACCAGCAGCTCGAGCTCCTGCTCGGCAAAGGAGCGCAATGTGGCGACGAGCTGGTCGTTGGTGGTCGGCGCCGCGGCGAGCACGCCGGGGCCGATCTTGCGCTCCAGATCGACGGTCCAGTTGCGGCGGCTGCGCGGATTGCTGATGATCCCCGCCCGGGCCGCCCCCCGCGCAAAGCGGAAGGTAGCGTTGGGCGTGGCGGCAAGCGGCTTGCGGTCCAGCATCGTGATCAGATCCGCGCGCGGTCCACCATGGGATGGAACGGCGTCGCCGGTCGGAAAGGGCACTTTCACGGAAATCGGACGTCCTCACAGATGCAAAGCGAATAGTTCAAAACTGCCGGGTGAAGCGTTGCCCCCGCAAATGGGCGCAAATGCGGCATTTCCCGAGCGGAAGTAGAAACTTACTCTTTCGAGCCGGCGCGTTGTTTACCCGAACCGGCATCGATCTTCCCACCTGCCCGTGGAAAGCACCATTCTATCAGCTTCGTAGGTTGCGACGGGCGTTGGCAAAATCAAGGTGGCGCGGGTCGGCAGCCGTCATCGCCGGCTCAGCACGTAGGCGCCGTGCATCAGTGCGACGAGCGCCACGGCGGAGGCCGCGAGCGAGGCGATGCCGGCGCCGATCGTGCCGAGCGACGGCATGAGCGCGACGATCAGCGCGAACAGCACGGCAACGGAGGCGACGCGGATGCGCAGCGCCCGTGCCGCATGGCCGGTGCCGAGCAACACGGGCTCGAAGCCGACCGCCATGATGTCCAGCCCGGCGGCGAGGCCGAGCAGCACGAGCACGGGGAAGGCACCAAGATAGGCCGCGCCGGCGATGAGGTGCAGCGCCGGCTTGCCCAGGAGCGGCACCAGCAGGCAGGTGGCAAGGCCGACGCCGAGCGCAAGCTTCGCCGACTGGCGCACCAGCCGCCGCAATTCGCCCGGCCGCTGCCCGGCGTGGGCGCGCGTCACCTCCGGAAACACGCCGCGCGCGAACAGATCGGCGAGGCGCACCAGCGACTGGCTGAGCTGATAGGCGAGCCGGTAATTGCCCGCCGCGGCGGCGCCGGTGAGCAGCCCGACCAGCACGACCGCGAATTGCCGGCTGGCGGCGTTCAGCGTCGAATTGACGTTGGTGACGAAGGCGAAGTGCCAGATGCCGGGGTTCTCGGCCGGCGCCGCTGAAATCCCGCGCCATCGCCCGAGCGCGTGCGGGGCGACGCGCGCGGCGCTGATCCAATAGCCGAGCGCGGTCAGCACCTCGGCCGCCGCCCACGCGATCAGGAAACCGGTGAGCGTGGCGCCCTGCCACACCGCCACGATCGCGCCGACGAAGCGGCTGATCGACGTGACCGAATCGGCGGCGGCGCCGACGGCGAAGCGATCGTGCAGCCTGAGGATGCCGACCGCGGTGGAGCGCACCGACAGGAGCAGGATCACGGCAAAACCGAACGCCTGCCACGCCAGCGCGGCAGACCAGCCGAAATGCGCCTGCATCAGCCACAGGGCGACGGCCGCGATGGCGATGCCGAGCAGCGCCCCCCCAATGTCCAGCGCGAGGCAGAAGTGGATGAGGCGCGAGAGCGCACCCGCATCGCCGCTTTCGCGGTGCGCCATGCCGAAGCGCACCACGATCTGCCACGTCTGAAAGGCGACCAGCGCGGCCACTGCCTGCGCCGTGCTGAGGATCAGAGTGAAGGTGCCAAACGCCTCGACGCCGAGCGAGCGGGTGGCGAGCGCCAGATAGACGATGCTGAGCACGGCGCCGAGACCCTTGCCGGTCAGCAGCCAGCCGACATTGCGCAGCGCGCGCCGGAACGGAGATATTGGTTCGGGGGGGGACGTCAACGGCTGTCTTCCAATCGCCACCGCGCTATGGGGCACGCGGATGCGCATCGCTTTCCTCTATATCGCAGAAGCCTATCAGTGCTACCACGGCGCAGCCATTGCGCTGGAGCTCGCCCGTCGCACCGACTGGACGATCGTCAACCATTATAACGATCCCGAGACGCCGCACCATCTGGCACGGATCGCGGCGGCGTGGGGCGGGCCGGCCGTCGAGGAGCGGCCACTGCGCAAATCCTGGCTGACGCGCACGGCGCAGCAGCGGCTGCGGCGGCTGGGCATGTTCAAGGACATGGTGATGCGCGACAACCTCGCCGAGCTGAACGGCTATGACGCGATCTTCGCGGTGGAGAATACGGCGGCGGCACTGCGGCGGCTGGGCGCGGATCACCCGCGCCTGATCTACAGCCCGCACGGCTTTGGCGACCGCGCGCGCGGCTTCATTCCGCGCATCGCCACCTTCGATCTGGTGCTGCTCGCCGGCGAGAAGACCGCGGCGCGGATGCTGGCGGAGGGGCTGATCCGCGAGGATGGCTTTGCGCTGACCGGGTCGGTGAAGCTCGACACCGCGGCGCGCATCGCCAAGGCGAACCGGCTGCCCTTCGCGCGCGAGCAGCGCACCGTGCTCTACAATCCGCACAAGGAGCCCAAGCTCACCTCCTGGTACAAGTTCATCGAGCCGTTGCTGGCGGGGTTCGCTGCCGAGCCGGCGATGAACCTTGTCGTCGCGCCGCATGTGAAGCTGTTCCGTCGCCGCACGGAGGCGGTGCGGGAGGCGTGGCGGGCGCGCTCGACGGGGAACGTGCTGCTCGATCCGGGCTCCGATCGTTCGGTCGACATGAGCTATGCGGTGGCGGCGGACATCTATGTCGGCGATGTGAGCAGCCAAGTGTACGAATTCCTCGCCGAGCCACGGCCGTGCGTGTTTCTGAACGCGCATCGCATCGATTGGCGCGATGATCCGAGCTTTGCGCATTGGCATCTGGGCGATGTGGTGGACGATCCGGCGGACCTGATGGCGGCGATCCGCGCCGCGCCCGAGCGGCATGCGCTGTATCGCGAGCGGCAGGAGGCGCTGGCGAAAGCGAGCCTCGGCGATACCTCGCCGGGCGCGGCGGGCCGGGCAGCCGAGGCGGTGATCGCCTTCATGGAAGGCCGGCGGGCGGCGGCATGAAGGTCGGCTTTCTTTTCAATCACGATGCGCTGCATCAGATCCGCCACACCGCGCCGGTGATTGCGGCGCTCTTGAAATACCGCCACGTCGAGGCGGTGGTGCTGACGTCCTCGGCGGCGCAGGAGGCGGAGGTGCGCCGGCTGCTCGGCACGGCGGCGGGGCAGGTGCGGTTCGTTTCCCTGACGGTGGGGGGCGTCGCTGCGGCGCTCGACCGGGTGGTGCGCCACGTCGCGCCCTTCCGCCGGATTGCGACGTTGCGCCAAAACCTGCCCGCCTTCGCCGCGCTGGACGTGCTGGTGGTGCCCGAGACGACATCTTTGCTGTTGCGCGACCGCTTCGGGCTCGATCGGTTGAAATACGTGTGGATCCCGCATGGGGCAGGGGATCGCTCGGTCGGGTTTCGCGCGGTCATGCGCGGGTTCGATCTGGTGCTGCTGTCGGGCGCGAAGGTGCGGGACCGGATGCTGGCGGCGGGGCTGATCACGCCGGGCAATCATGTCGTGGTCGGCTATCCGAAGTTCGACACGATCGATGACGCACCGCCTGCGCCATTGTTCGACAACGATCGGCCGGTGGTGCTGTACAACCCGCATTTCGATCCGCTGCTCTCCTCCTGGTACACGATGGGCGAGGCGGTGATCGCGTGGTTCGCCGAGCAGCGCGATTTCAACCTGGTGGTCGCGCCGCATGTGATGCTGGCGCAGCGGCGGGTGCATGCCTCGGTCGAGCATCGCGTGATCCGCTGGCGGCGCGACGTGGCGGCGCGCTTTCGTGATCTCCCGCATATTCGGGTCGACATGGGGAGCGAGGCGTCGATCGACATGACGTACACGCGGAGGAGCGACATCTACCTCGGCGATGCCAGCAGCCAGATCTACGAATGGATCGTGCGGCCGCGCCCGGCGATCTTCCTGGATGCGAGCGGCGCGGATTGGGTGGGCAATCCCGATTTCGCGCATTGGCAGCTCGGCGAGGTGATCGACAGTGTCGATGCGCTGCCCGGCGCGCTCGATCGCGCGGTGCGCCAGCCCGATCGCTACCGTGCGGCGCAGGAGGCGGCGTTTGCGGCTACCTTTTCGCGGGAGAACCAACCGGCATCAGTGCGCGCGGCGGCGGCAATCGTCGCGCGATTCGGCGGCTAACCGACGTCCCAGTCGACCACCGGCCAGCCGCGGTCGGCCGCAAGGTCGCGCAGCTTGCGATGCGGGTTCACCGCCACCGGCTCGTCCACCCAGTCGAATGTCGGCCGATCGGTGACGTGATCGGAATAGAAGCGGATGTGCGTGGTGGCGCGGTCCAGCCCGGCGCGCGCCAGCCAGGCCGCGATCATCACCTGTTTGGCCGCGCCATAGCAGTTCGGCCCATCGAGCTGCGGCATGATCGCGCCGGCCTCGCTGCGCCTAGCCTCCGTCGCGACCAGATCGGCGATCCCCAGCTGTTCGGCGATCGATGCGGCGTAGAAACGGTGAGCGGCGGACGCGATCAGGATACGGCGGCCCTCCTGCCGGTCCGCCGCCAGCTGCGCGCGGGCGCCGGGGCGGATGTGATACTGCGCAATCCAGCGGGCGAAGGCGTCGGCCACCTCGGCCATGCGCTGCGGCGGCACGGCAGGGCCAAGCATCAGGCGATGCATCCGCTCTTTCAGCCGATCGCGGTTCAGCAGCCGCAGTGCGCGCCCCGCCGCCGGGCCGAGCAAAGCCGGCGCAAGCGCAAGGCGGGCGGGCCGCAGCCGGCGCGCGGCGAGGAACAGAAACGGCGTCCAGGTCGGCAGGCTGGTGATCGTGCGATCGAGATCATAGATCGCCAGCAGCGTCTTGGGAGCGTCGGTCATCGCCGCGCCCGTGCATCGGGTCGGCAGCCTGTGTCAAAGACGCACGCCGGTCGCGGCTCAGGAGATTTGCATCGCGACTTCGCTCAGCAGCAGCCGAGCGATCGGCTGATCGCCCACCTCCACATCCATCGCCCCGCCGAACGTGCGCTGCCCGCGGCGGACCGGGTGGCGGATCAGCGTCCGCGCGTAACGCTGCGCCTGCGCCATCGCGGCATTCAGATCGGGTAGTTCGATATGCTGGGCCTGATGCGCGACATTGTCAGGAGTGCGGACGCGAAAGACGTAATTGGGCATGGCTGGTACAAAGCTTCAACGCGCAACACGTTGCACCAGCAACAAAATATGACGAGGCGGACGAAAGCGACGCCATCGACACCTCCGACACGGGCCAACATGCGGTGGATGGCCACTCGCGAAACGCTGACTAGCCGCAAGCCATTGTAATCGCGGGGCTCACCCCTACATCGCGCTTATTGTTCAACAACAGAAAGGAGGTGGTCGAATGTCTCATTGTCTCACGCCGCTCGCGGCAAGTCTGATGGGTGTGACCGCCGACGCGGGGGTTCTCGCCTGACGATCGCCACGAATGGCTGACAATGGAAAGGCCGTGCCCGCAAGGGCGCGGCCTTTCGCTTTTTGGCGCTTCCTGGCCCGGCGCCCGGCCATTCTCCCGGTTGCGCCGGAACACGCTGCGCCTCGCCTCGTTGCTGTGGAGTTGTGGGGTGGCGGACAGCCGCTCACCTGCACGCAGGAGAGAAAAGATGACCGACAAGCAACCGATGCAGGCTGACGGCGCCGACGCACCGATGCATGGCGACAAGCCGCGCGACGATATCGCGAGCAATCCCGCGGGCAGCGGTGAAAGCCAGGGCGGCGCCTATCCCAACCCGCATACCGGCAAAAAGGGCGGCGATTTTGACGGTGGCCAGTCCAAGCGTGCCTATCATGGCACCGGACAATTGGGCGAGGAGAAGACCGGCGAGCAGCCGAATGCCGGATCGACCGAATAGCACGGCGAATAGCTCGTCCGCGACGACCGCCATCGGGGATGGTTGCGCGGGTGGCCGATCTGAACGGTACTCTTTGTTGCGCGATCAAGGGAGCGGCGAATGGACTATGTGAAGCTCGGCTCGACCGGCCTCGATATCTCGCGGCTCTGCCTCGGGTGCATGACCTATGGCGATCCGGCGCGCGGCAATCACGAATGGACGCTGAGTGAGGAGCAGAGTCGGCCGCTGCTGCGCCAGGCGATCGAGGCGGGCGTTACCTTCTTCGACACCGCCAACGTCTATTCGGACGGCAGCTCGGAGGAGATCGTCGGGCGCGTGCTGAAGGAGTTCGCGCGTCGCGACGAGGTGGTGATCGCCACCAAGGTCCACGGGCGCATGCGGCCGGGGCCGAACGGTGCTGGGCTCAGTCGCAAGGCGATCATGCATGAGATCGACGCCAGTCTGACGCGGCTGGGGACCGACTATGTCGACCTCTACCAGATCCATCGCTTCGACCATGACACGCCGATCGAGGAGACGCTGGAGGCGCTTCATGATGTCGCGAAGGCGGGGAAGGCCCGCTATATCGGCGCGTCGTCGATGTATGCCTGGCAATTCGCGACCATGCTCCATGTGGCGGAGGCGAACGGCTGGACGCGGTTCGTATCGATGCAGAACTACCTCAACCTTCTGTACCGCGAGGAAGAGCGCGAGATGCTGCCGCTCTGCGCGGCCGAAGGGATCGGTGTGATCCCGTGGAGCCCGCTGGCGCGTGGCCGACTAACGCGTGATTGGGATACGACCACCGAGCGGTCGCAGACCGACAAGTTCGGCCGCACGCTATATGCCCGGACGGCTGACGCGGATCGCAAGGTGGTGGAGGCGGTCGCGGCGGTTGCGGCAGAGCGCGGAGTGCCGCGCGCGCAGATCGCGCTCGCCTGGGTGCTGGCGCAGCCGACTGTCTCGGCACCGATCGTCGGTGCGTCGAAGCAGGGTCATCTGGAGGATGCGATTGCGGCGCTCGACATCGTGCTCAGCGACGAGGAGGTGCGCCGGCTGGAGGAAGCCTATGTGCCGCATGGTGTCGTCGGCTTCCAGTAAGTAGCGGCGATCGCAGCGCCGCGGACTGATTCGAGCAACGGAAAGGCCGACAAGCGCAGAGAATCGGCCGCGATGTTGCGGTTTGCAGCCGGCTTGCGCGCCGATTCGTCGCTATCCTGGCCGAATGCAGCCGCGCCGACATGGTGACGAAGCCGCAGCTAAGTCCCCGATCCCGCAAGGTGTTTTGCAGATTTTTTAGGGATTGCGCAAAAAAGTCGTTGACCGGTGGGAACCCTTTCCCTAGATGGGTGTCACCGCAGCGGTGGCCGGCACGGTCGTCGCGGTGGTTTAGCGAAAGCTTAGGCGCCATGATCGCCCCGCGAAAGAGGGGTTGGTTGGGGCGTCGGTTTTTGTCGCTCTTTGACA